>Ga0182004_10002001_pt1 | contig 15568 bp, 12 predicted proteins | sample Sormic07211540_1_FD_120479 | JGI IMG/M metagenome (GOLD analysis project Ga0182004, IMG submission 120479) | Endophyte microbial communities from Sorghum bicolor roots, Mead, Nebraska, USA - 072115-40_1 MetaG | ecosystem: Host-associated > Plants > Roots > Unclassified | place: USA: Nebraska...
CGAGGAGGAGCACTGGCGGAGACGAGCAAATGGCTGGCGGGAACCCGTCCTCTCCCTCTTATCCTTCGCGCCCGAAATCGCGCCGCGCGGGCGGGAATCCTTTGCGGACTCGCGCGCAGGGTCCATTTTTTCACGGAATCGCGCGCTCGTCCGCCTCGCGCCCCTCCGCGTCGCCTCCGCGCCGCCTAGCGCCGCCCAACGCCCAGATCGGCGACTAACCCCCTAGGCCAGGCGATGGGGCTCGCCTACCGACTAGTCGCGCCTAGGCGAGCGCCTAGCAACACACTATGGGTTGGTTGGTCTGTTTCTTTCCTTTATATGAATGTATTTTCTGATTACTATTGATGACAGACAAGGATGCATGGCTATCGTCATATAGAAATAGTGCTTTCTTGTGCTGGATTGCATTTATTTTTCTAGGCCCTGTTTTGGACCACGATCTGTGGCCACGCAGTACCGTTAATCGGTCGAGCAGTTCATTATCGCGGCCCCTCTCTCTTGTGTGGTCGTAAGAATCGCTGACGCTGTGCTGCGTTTGGCACGATTCTCGCGGAGTCGGTTCCAAACAGGGCCTAGTTCTACTGTCGTCATAAGCAGGAGTCCCACAAAGTGAAGATAAGATAACTTTCCGGAAGAAGTCAGTGTGAAGGTGGTAGGAACTTTGGAGTAAAATAAAGACATCTAGCATCATGTGCTCTTTGCTGTAGCTGTTCTTTATCGAAGAACAGATAATTTGATGATCTTCTACAGATATTCTTTCGTGCTTGTTCTACTTGTTTAGCTATTGGTTCTTTTGTTCTGTACTGTATTTTATGATTGAAACTGTAATCTCTGTTGAATACCTTTGGTGGCCTATCAAATTAGCTATGAACCATACCAAGTCTATTTACCTTTTTAGCACAAATGCAATTTGTTCTGTGCCAATCTGCTTATAACTTTTACTAGTGATCATCCATCATTTGTTGCCACAGTGCATCTCTCTGATCTAAATTTATCTTTGCTGGAACCTGTTGACTGAGATATGCTTATGATGTGATTGAAAACACTTTTATTTTCAGGAGTTGAGGGGATTGGAGATATTAATGCAGTAAAGCTGATAACCAAGTTCGGTATGCTTCTTTAGAAATCTTTGCACTTAAAAGACTAATTTGATCTGGGTTAATTAGTTTAACATTTGTATTGCTGTAGCAGAGTTTATTTTGTTATGTTTAGCTTGTTGGTTCAAACTCATTGATCTTACACATACTATAAAAATTGGATATATTTTAGAATATGCATACACTCCAAAGTGGGAAGGTTTGAATCCACCTGTCTTTTATAAATCACATGTTTAGCCTTGTCTATCAACCTTTTTCTTAGGGAACATCAGCAAAGCATATCTGTTACCCTGATTATCTTAGGAGGTTTCAGGGACACAGCAATGATCTTTTTTTTTTCTTTTGAAAATTCTAAATAGGTTCCTTGGAGAATCTACTGAAATCCGTGGATGAAGTTGAGGATGATCGGATTAAACAGGCAATGTGTACATGATAACTCCTCTCGTCTGTTTCCTTTGTTTCCATGTATCGGCATCCACTTGCATCTGCACAGAAACTCTAGCAATGCTGGCATGATTTCACTTCATTTTGTTATATGATGCCTTTGTTGCAATGGATTTAGTTAATGCATGGTCCTGAAAAGTTAAATATAATTTTAGCTCTTACACTTGAAATTATTCTCATCATTGTTCTCGTCAAATATAATTTATTTTATTTAATTTAAAACGGTACTGTTAATAGCTGAATTAATATGGGTTTTTTACAGGCTTTGATTTCTCACTCGGAACAGGCAATCCTTTGCAAAAGCCTGGTATTCTTTATTGATATTTCTGTGGATATATTGTTCTTGCTTCGTTTCTAATTTTCAAGAGAACATCTCAACAAATTCTTTTCATACAAACCACATTGTAGGCCACGTTGCGTTCTGATCTTCCTTCTTATATGGTTCCTTTCAAGACAGCCGACCTTGCATATAAGAAGCCACAGGTGACTTGAAATTAAAATTTAAGTACCATACCATTTTAGTTTGTAGGGATAAAAGTGTTCTCGTTTTATGTTCCTTCCTGCATACACTTAAATTCCTGTCACATACTGCTTCAGGATGATGGAGTCAAATTCATAAAACTCTTACGAGCATTGGAAGCATATGCAGAAGGCTCCTCAGCAGACCCAATCATCAGAAGAGCAACCTATCTTTGGAACAAACTAAAATGATGATGACGCTGATGCTTTCAGCATTGACTAAAAAGGAATTTTACCAAGGCTAAGAGTTTGGATTCAAAGCCTGGTGACGTAGTGGTCAATACTGATGCCATTGACTTCTGTGGATTCGGCAGTCAGCCATACCCAAATTGCAAAATCAAATTGTTGCTGCCATAGGTGTGCAGAAATGCATAAATCGAAGGTGCCGCTGCTTAGGCAAAGAAGCTGTGTGTTTATATCACGCAACTTAGTTCTGTAGATAAAAAATGCACAACATTGTTCCGCCTTTTTTGAGAAAGCTCGCGGAATCCATCTGATTTTTATATTTCTGTACTACCAATTACAAAAGGGATTGCACAGGTGGAGCTGTGGAGGCCAAAGCAAGTTAACCGTGTAGCTCAACATTCGACCATTCGACTATGCCTAGCAGCTTTCCTGAAGTCTAATACGGTGGCGAATCTATACGCACAACTGTGACACACAGTGTGTTGCAAAAACTTGTACTTGTTCCGTCGCACACAGATACTGCTGTAACTAGTTGACGGCTACCGTGACCAAGCACAGCAAAACACCAAACAAAACAAGCTGCCATGTGCCGGCGTCAGCTCGCTGCGACACGGCTCCGCCCGGGATGTAGCACGAGCTGCTCTGTGGCAACTGCTGGCCCTGCTTGCTGCCTGGCACGGCGGCCGTGGTCTCGCAGAACCCCGTCGGCATCGTCCCTTTGCTCGGCTGCGGCGTGCCCTGCAAATTCAGATGGCATCAGTAACGCCCCGTTCCATCAACCAAGGCCAGCGGATCGTGGCGAGCACCGATCTAGAACTGAGAAGCACCTGTGCCGGAACCGGAGTCAAACTGGTCGGTGCCGCCGTGCTGCTGCTCTTCGCGAGCCCGACGTCGTAGTTCGCCGTCAGGTCTGTCTTGTACAGCCCGAAGGACCGCTCCGACTCCGGGCCCCCCTTGAGGTCCTCGTCGTAGAGCGCGAAGATGTACGTGTCCACCGACTTGCCCGGCGTCCGCGGCGTGCCGACCTGGGACTTGAGGTGCGCCACGAGGTTGGTGTTGTAGGCCTTGGCGTTGTCCACCGTGGCGCCGGCCTCGTCGGCGTCGCCCTTGTACGGCCACCCGGTCTCGGCGATGACGATCTCCACGTCGCTGTACCCCTTGGCGTCCAGCGCGGCGCGGATGGCGTCCAGCTGCGCGTCGAACATGTTGGTGTAGGTGAGCCCCGACACGGCGTCGACGCGCCCCGCGTTGGGCTGGAACAGGCAGAACGCCAGCGTCTCCGGCCGCGTGTCGGAGGCGTACGCGAAGTAGGGGTACGGGTTGATCATGAAGGGCGCCCCGTTCTGGTGCAGGAAGTCCAGCACCGGGTCCAGGCTGCCGGCGAGGTCCGGGTGGAACGCGCCGGAGGACGGCGGGTCCGACGCCGACAGCACGGCCATGGAGTGCACGGTGGAGATCTGCACGTACAGGAATTGCCAACTTGACGACTTGCTCAAGAACCGTCCGGCCAACCATGCGTCTCTGTCTCTACAGTGATCACACATGTGTGACGAGAGGATATATTTATATACGTGCCTTGGTGGTCGAGCCCGCCGGGAGCGCGGCGAGCAGGTTCTGCATGGCGGGGAGGAGCTGGGGCGCGAGCGTGGGGTCGCCGGAGTTGAGCAGCTCGTTGCCGACGGAGATGGCGGAGACGGGAACGGTGGTGGGGATGTTGGCGGCGGCCCAGGACGCGGCGGCGGCCGGGGAGGACGCGAGGTTCGGGACGGCGCCGTTGGGGATGCCCAGCAGGATGGAGATGTTGGAGCCCGCGAGCGCGGCGACCAGGTCCGGCTGTGGCTCGTACAGGCGGAGCTTGCCGATGGACGTGGACATGAGCAGGCTGGCCGTCGACGCCGGCGGCGGCAGGTTGTCCGCGATCGTCCCGTAGTTGACCCCGATGAACGACTGCGACGCTGTAAATAGTGAAGTTGCATATTCTGAGAATCAAAGATTACAGTGCACATGATCCACGAAGTGATTTCGTGCGTGTTCAGTTTTTCCAGTTAAAACACTAACACAAATGACAGTGATACGATCGAATCATATTTTAAAATTTCAAAACAAAAACAAACAGTTTTTGGGATGTGGCCAAATGGAAGAGAGCATGATTTGTGGGGGGCGGCGCATAACGTGTTTGGCCACATGCAAATGTATGTACGTGGGAACGAGCAGTGGTTAGATGGCAACGATACGCACAGTTAGGCAGCCATGGCCCCTGTTTTGGCACCATCATCTGTCACGCGTGCGTCCAGGTACCCTACAGAAATGACGGACTACCATAAGCTTTTGTTTCGCGGAGCATTGCGGTGGCTGCTGGCTGCTGCAAGTCTGGAGTAGTTGCAGGCTGCAACTACCAACTGGTACTCCAGAGTTTTGTCCAGGAGAGGGGACAGGAGTCGTCGATTTCTATCCATTAATGATTGGGCAATTGCGTTCCCCTACTAGATTCCCTGACCGACCGGTTTGGTGGGCTCAGAGTATGATCCATGGGTCAAAGTCACCTACTCCTACTCGATGTCTCGATCGCCTACCAGTGAACCAATCCAATTTGAGCAAGACCAATGCTGGAGGCATGAACACTCCGTTTGAACTCTAAAGTTGCTTAGGAACTACTCATCATATGCTCCTCCTCCTTAATGCAGTACTGACGCACAGTTGATGGTCTCACAACAGAACATGTAACGTCTACTCTATTCTACTGCAGTGCGTGTCCACACCAATCAGTAGAATCCTCGACATGAACTTGTGCCCCAATTGACATGGCATGGTTTTGTATGGTTCAGCTCAGCGTCGCCTGCTTTGACATTTAAGGGCAATTTCTGTCATAATTCCTTTCTTTATCCAGGCGTTAAGAATACGATTGTGACGTACTGGAAAGGGAAGCTCCAGTTCTCTGCAGCAAGCAGGATTTTGCTGGAGAAATTTCATTTTCATGGTTAGCAAAAGCAGAGATCTCAGCAAATCCGTCCTACCTTTAGAGAATAGCGAAAATTGTACCATCAATCACCATCGGCTTTACACTCCACTTGAGAAAAAAACTAGCAGCAAAGTTGGGTAACTACCCCCACGAATGAGTGAGCTACGTATGTGTCGTTTGTGTAACGTCGAACTCTAACGTATGCGGAACTTTGTGTCTGCAGAAATGGTAAAAGTAATGTATACATAACGCTCAATGGAGAAACCAAGATGTACGCCAAAAGTGAAGCCACTCTCAAAGAGAACTAAATCGAGTATAGGCAACTAGACCACTAGAGGTTTCTGAGAACGATCTTTGCTCTGAAGGGGGGAAAAGCTACATGATATGATAGGATTCAGTGTTAGGCTGTGTACATGCCGATTTTCACCCTTTTAAGAGACAAATCTCGGAGCCTAAAGCCCTAAACAATCAAATTCAGCTAACCATATAGAAGTATATAGCAGACAATAACATGCATATTCGACATTCAGTTGCTGAGTGACGAAGAACTCTGAACTCTGAACTCTGGAGTGTGAAGTCTTCAAATTAGAAGGGAAAGAAATGGCACCGTATGAACTTACTCGCCAAGCGGAAGAGGACGAGCTCCAGGATGATCCCCAAGACGATCGTAGCAGCACCGTGCTGCCTCCTGATCCCCATGCTACCGCTGCTCACTGCAACCGCCCAGCCCTACGCGCCTCCAATGGCTGGCTACTAGTGGCGAGAGGAAGAGACGACGAAGGCGCCGAGGAAAGCAAGGCGAGGGAGCGCGGGCCGGGAACGGGAGACGCACGCAAGGACTCGCGCCGTCGCTGGCTGCAAGGTGCAGGCAGAGTCTTTTCTCCTACTGCTACTGCGTGAAAGAGGAAAAAGCGCGCGTAGCGACACCGTGCGCGTGGCAAGGACGCCAAGCGTTGTACGCGCAGTAGACGACCCCTGGTCACCGTCGTCTGCGGTCTGCCTCTAGTCTTTTGCCTTGTGTGTATATCTGGAATCTGCCTGCACGAGCTGTGTGTTTCGTGCAGCCACGCGTGGTGGATTCTCTTATAGGTGGTGGTCGCCGTAAAAGGTTGCTTCAGATGTAATGCTCCCCGAGATTGGCTCCGCTCGACCGGCCAAAAAGCCAAGGGCAGGGATCGCTTGCATCGGAAATCATGGCGGCATGCAGTGCGCGTCGCGCTTTCGTCTTTGCAGAATCTATGGGGGTTTCCGCGAATTATTTGCCCGGCCAGGCCCGGAGGGAGGATGTGGCCGCGCGCCTGTCTCGGTGGGAACAGTCGAGACGCGAGGACGTCGTGATGATTTGATGGGGCGGTCGTTATTTTGCTCTCAGCAATTAACCTCGGCCTCGTTTAGATATAAAAAGTTTTCGGATACTGTAATATTTTTGTTTTTATTTGATAAACATTATCCAATATGTTCGTATCGCGATTTACAGTGTATAATTAGTTTTTGTTTTTATTTATATCTAATACTCTATATATATACCGCAAGATTTGATGTGACGAAAAATCTTAAAAAGTTTTTGAAAACAAGGCGCTCGTCAAAGTTTGGCAATTATGTGCGTGCGATACAACCATAGGCAGCGGTGTCATAAGCAGGGTTTTGAGTGGACGTTATGCGCGATTACGGTGTGGCGTCGGAGCAGCCACACGTGTAGTTATCGGCGCTAATTAATCGAGGCAATGACAGGAGGGCATCAATGATCATACCGCGCGATCACGACGAGGTCAGGTGAAAAGGAGGATTCGATGCGCCAGGCATGGTCGTCAGATGGCAACTGAAAAGCGCGTCTCGCCCGCTGGTAACTCCAATTGGTCCGTGGAGCATACACCTATGGTTTTGTGTGATGAGCTCGAGTGCACAGCGCGGCCGGGGTGGTGTTGCTGCAGGGCTGCAGCCATGATGAGCACTGATGGATATGCACGAGAACCCTGTGGATCATCGTAGACCATGGAGGTGGAGCTCGCGAGCCGGCCCGGACGTTTTGCCTTCGGCAGCGCTGGATTGCATGGTTATCGGATGATCGGATCGTTTCTAATTCTCTACTAGACTACTACACACCAGTGGTCTTTACCAACGATGAACAGTAATTTAAGCTCAGTTTGGAAAGTGTTTGAGAAGGTTATAAGATTATGAAATAAGTCCTTTGATGATTGGCCACTCCCAATTATATGAAGTGGTATGGGAAGAACAATCAAAGGACTTAAATCATTTCTATTTAAAATGAGTTTACGGAATGCCGTACTACAATTCAAGAAATGGGGACTCGAGAATATGCAGGTGTGTCCATGCTCACAGGATCACTAATGAAAAAAAATCATTATGAGACACTAATTCGTCATGGCTTTTTAAAGCTGATTTTTTCTCATACAAGAATCATAAAAAATCATTTTGGTGAGCATGTTAGATCGGATATTCGATGGAAAGTTCCTATCAGGTCATTCGGTTTGGGCCTTGTTTATTTCGAAAAGATTTCGGATTTCGGTATTATAGTATTTTTGTTTTTATTTGACAAATATTATCTAATCATGGACTAACTAGGTTCAAAAGAATCATTTCGTAATTTACAGACAAACTATGCAATTAGTTTTTGTTTTCGTCTATGTCTAATGCTTCATACATGTGCCCCAAGATTTGATGTGATGGACTTGAAAAGTTTTTGGTTTTTGGGTGAACTAAACAAGGCCTTGGAGTGGAGGTCTGATTCTGTAGAAGCTATCCTGTGCACTTTTGGCCTGAGGACAGGATAGTTGTACCCCTTACCACCTCCCTCGGAGCTCTCTTCAGCCACTTTGAAAAAAGAGGCCAAGCATCTACTTCTCTCTACCACTCTAGAAGATTGACACTCGTGAGATTTGAGTTGTGTTTGAGAGGAAAAGTTTGAGATTTGAACCAAATTACCAAGGCCATCACACGGCTTGGAGATCAGATGCTACCTTGGACACTAACACGACCATGCTTGCACTTTCCTATCCACTCTTGTTGCCTTTATCTGGCCGGCTAGTGCACGCAAAGCATTCAAACGAACTACTACACGCCGGCATGCCATACTACACACACAACGACACAAGTGTGGTAACTTCGCTACGATTGAAGTAGTAGGTGGCAGGACAAGCGAGTCCAAGAGTTATCGAGGGACCACCAAAGAGACTTGTTCGCGAGTCCAAGAGTTAGCGAGTCCAAGTATGTTCGCTGGGTCTGAAAAGCTATGATTCCATTATCATTTCATCACCTCCATGCCATTTAAGCAAAGGAAAAAAAAAAAGCTCATCACCTTCAAGATTTCAAGGGCTGCTGTTCGTAGCAGTAGCAGCGTAGTGGAAACTTCCTTCGCCAATCGTCTCGTCTGCGTGAGCTCAATGATAGGATCTGCATTTTTTTGACAGGGTGGTGTTGAGAGTTCGGACAGACAGCATGGAAAGGCTGGTGCCGTCACATGCAGGCACACCACACGGAAACAACCAAACCCAGCAGCTAGCAACGCTCGAATCAAACGACCACGAGAAACACGGAAGTATTCCGTTTAACCGTTCCTCAACGAGATTCGGTGGTTTCATTTCATTTCACAGTCCCTAACAATTTGCGAACAGATCAGATGACCAGCGCTTTCGTTCGTTTCCTAGTTTATTTAGGAGAAAAAAATCACCAGCGAGAAGCTAATTTTGTTTTTGCTATGTGAATGTAAAGATAGTGATCACAACACAAAGGAATGCATGGTAGAATTTTACAGCAAAACAGTGTTGATTTCTTCAGGGATTTTACAAGTTCCACGTGCACAGTAGGACTGTAGGAGTAAACATTAGAATATATCATACGAGATCAGCACCGTTGATTTCCTATCCAGCGGTGCTACGCGCCCAACAGCAGGAGGGAGGATACGAGTTCGTCTTCCTCGAATCCCTCTTTCTTCACCTCCTAGCTCTCTCGTCCTCCGTTCCTCTTCTCCGGCGATTCGAGGATAGTTTTCGCCGGGGGGTGCCTAGAAATCAGCCGTCAGGTGAACCGGGAGGAGTGGTTGCCTGAGGAGGAGGAGGAGGAGATGATCACGCGAGCGAAGCTGGTGGAGCAGCTGCGGGAGCACCAGATCCGGTCGGCCCAGTCCTACTCCGCCGCGCTCGCCGTCTTCTCGCCAAACCCCCACATCTCCTCCAGGTCAGGCTTCCATCAACCTGCTGTCATCTGATTTCCAATTTGGTGCGCTTCACTGTTAGCTTGATGCGTAGGGAGTAGGAATCGATTTGGATTCGCGCTGTAAAGATTGTGCTCATATCGTCCTGTGGATCTAGGCAGGTCCGCATGGGCCTTGATTGCATCTTTTCTGCTTTGTTATTAGTTCCGGTTCACGGGATGTATATGATTAGTTAGAATTATACGTAAGAAACATAGAACACTTGTCAATTCAGGGCTTAATTGGACAGACAGAAGATGACCACGCAGGCATAATCTCGTGCAAAAAAATGTTACTACTATAAAACCTATATTTGGGTTACTTTGAAGGTCTGAATTGTTGAGAAACGTTGGCATGAATTTCTCTCTCTAAGTACTACTATCAATCTCTATGTCATGTTAGATTGCTAGCTGGGAGCTTGCTATGGGTATAAGATAAAGGACAGGGTTACTGCTTATTCAGACAATACAATAGCTGCTGTGCTTGTTGACATTTGAGTCGACATATGAATTGTTTCTTGAGTGCAACTCTCACTAACTTAAATACTGTTAAACCATGCGCGTTGTTTGATGGCTTCTTCAGTTGCTGAAGAAATGGAATTCTTGAACCTAAAAAGAAATAGGAACAAAATAGACACCGCCACCACCGTTTGGAAAGAACTCTGTGTAGGCTTGCTCTTTGTCAAACTCCAATTGAGCCAGCTTACATTGATTCAAGTAGACAGGTAGGGCGCTAAGGTTAGTTAGGCCAGCCAACTGGCCTGTCTGCCCAAAGCTCCTGGTTTAAGCTGCACCAAGCCTGTTGATCACAGGTTGGGTGCTCAATTTCTCCAGGTCTGACTTGGACCACTTCACTTAGATCCATAGACCCAGAATATATTGTATGTTGGTATTCCTGTATAGGTTAGCACTAATAATCTGCATCCATTTTAAGTAAATAAATGTAACAGAGGATTTTCTAAGATGACACAGGATGTCATGTTGGAAACTTGAATCAACATTTCAAGGGCATTGCTGTACCCATTGTTGGTAGGGGTAAAACTTCTCTGTTCCTGCAATGTGACAGCATTTGTCAGGTCGACACCTTGCTGTTGTGCCTCACCTTTTCCATGCATGCAAATCTGTGGATATTGGCATGCATGGATAAGAAGTTATGGTAAGCTACGCTAAGTCTATGATCTTGCTAGATAAGCAACCATGATGCCACATGAGGCCACCTAGGTTGAATGGAAAAACACCAATGTCATGCTCACACAACTCCTAGGGAGCACCCTTTAAGGTGAAATGGAAAACAGGAGGGTTCCTCACTTCTCCACATTTAGTCAAATGAATAAGGTTTTCTAATGCTGTTTCAACTGTCAAATAATGGGAAAAAGAACAGAACTAAAGGAGCGTCATTTTTCATGTTGACAGAAATGTAATGGAACTCAGTGTCAGACATATGAACATGTGACGAAAGACTAAGCAAAATGTCCTGCTAGTAATAAAATACCCTTTATGAGCAAAGCTAGGGCAACGTTTTTCTCCCCTTCTACTTGAGTTCTCTCAGTAAATATGTACTCCATCTGTTCCAAAATGTAGGGTTTTTTTTTCAACGTGTCTTGTATGTTCTTGATTATACACAGAATTCTGCCCTTCATTTCTGAACTCTGAGCATACAGGGTAACGAGGCCAGCAAAACCTACTTCTCATTCCTGCATGTCTTTTTTTGAAGGCCAATTATGAATGTTCCCTTGTTTTTTTTCAACTTTGTTATTTTACCCTCGTTTTTTAATCTGAAGCCACCATTCACCCCTGTTTAGGCTCTGTTAGCTAAAGGCTGCATGAATGAATTGAAGAAAAATAAATAATAAAAAGGTTAAAAGACGACACTAACCCCTGACCTTATCCTAACCCTCCCGGTTTCCGCCGATGGTTGATTAAGCGTGTGCAACTTGTTAAGGTTTTCTTAGATTTGAAATATTTGCAAATTTTGCTGTAAAAATTCTTTCAAAATGCTGTCCAGATATTTGATGCCAAAATAGAGGTCAAATCAAAGATTAGTACAAAAACTTAGCGGCAAATTCACATGGGACAACTAGTCTCTTTTTTTCCCCTAAACTGACACAACTCCTCTAAACGGAACAGTGGTAAACTCTGTCTTTGTTTTTAAAAAGCAGAGGCGAAAATACATAGTTAAATAAATGAGGGCAAATCCACAATTAGACTTTAAAACAGGGGTAAGAACACAAGAGCCCTAGTAGTAAAAGCCCATTCACGTCAACCTGAGTAACACCAAATGATCTGCATTTAACACATTTTCTTGCATTTGTGTGGATTTGCATGTCTTGATGTCCTCGGTGCTAGACTACTAAACCATCCAATTAATCACTCACCGAAAGTAAACTATTTTTATTTAGTAATTTAGTATCATAAATAACTTCTGCATTGTTTGCACATTAATCTGGATAGTGGAAAATGTCATTGACATAAACAATTATCCCCTCCTGCTCCTCGCTTTTTTCATGGTGTCATTGTGTGGTTTTTCAATGTAGAATATGTTGTTTGACTGCGTATCAGTCTGTATACTCTACGTTTATTATGCTCATTGTGACAGTGATATACCAAATATCTGCTCACTACATGTGGGCAATAGGGAAGCCAGTGAACAATGTTAAAACGGTGCTTTTTCAACACTGCAATGTCTGATGTGAAACTTATTTGTCTATGTCTGGGAACATATGTACTTAGTGAGTGAAGCATCGTTAATTTCTCTCTATGCAGTGTTGTTACATTCGTCACAGATGAGTCTTCAGTTACATGCTAGGGAAATTTTGATGTGGGACATTGAACAAACATGATATTGAATTGGTCAGTTCACACTGATATTGCCAAAATTTTGCTAGGTGGCATTATGAAATCACGGTCATTTGTCGTAGGACACCGCAACGAATTTTTTCCCTCAGATCTAAGGAGAGAAAAGTTAGGGAAGATGTCCTGTTTGCCTTGTCTTCATCTCCTTTCTGTCACTCTTATCATGCTGTAGTCCCTCCACCACTTAGCTTGCGTGCGAGCCACTGCTTGTGTGACTAACCTGTGAACTATAAAAAATACTTGTGATGAGACAAGCATCAAGCTGAGTTGATCTTACCCCAGGTCCAAACATTAGCAAATAGCTTGAGTAGAGCATCACATTTATGAGCTGCAACTGCAAGTTGCAACATTATCTGGAATTTGGAAAACAGCTGGTGATTGAGCTCCACTAATCTCCTGCAAAGTTACCAACCCACATGCTTTCATTTTTCAAATGAGCCTACGGCGGTGCAGGTCTCAGTCAACTTCATTTAGGTGTTCTCCATGTCCGCTGTAGCCAGCGGAGACCAGGGCGCCATAGTGGCCTCAATGCGCAATGGCTTCGCGAGGGTGCTGATGCTGTACTACCTAGTGATCCGCTGCATCATGAATGTGAGCCCCAAGGAGCCACTACACCGGCCAGGGTGTTTCGTGTAGGCTGCCGTGAACTGTGCCTTGGCCAACGTGAACTACATGTCTACATCAGCAGCTCATCCCCAACCCCAACCCAAGGGAGTTCGATGGGTAGGGTGCGGTGCAGTTTCTCAAGGCGGCGGGTGAGATGGAGCAAAGGCTGCCAGCACCATCCACGATGGTGTCAGAAGAGCATGACAAATATGACGAAGACAAGGGCAAAAAGGACATTTTCTATATCTTTTCACTCCTTGGATCTGAGAAATTAATAAAATAATTATTGTGATGTCTTACGTTCATGGTAGTTTGGCGTTAGCGATGTGAACTGGCCAATATCATGTTCGATGTCCCACAACAAAATTTCCTTACCTGCTACGATATATGCTAAGCAATCGTCTTAAGTATCCCTTTCTACAACTTTTGCAGCACGCTAGCATTCTTCATAGAAGAGTCTGGTCACTACTGCATTGATGGCCACAAGTCATAAGTCACTACTGCATTGATCCTTGTAACCAGCAGAGTTAGCTTATTTTATTGATGATGAATTTCTTTGTTTTTTATTATAACAAAGGAATACATTGTATCATCAGCTATTCAGCTTCCCTGTCCTGAAGCATATTGCATTTGGTAGCTTCCGAAACAAATGTCTGAACTTAGCTCTTTTTCGTTGTAAAATAATATATCTGCTTCCTGATGTAGCGTCAAGACTATGTGTTCGAGGAAAAAAATGTTTTGCCAAGTGATATCACAAGAAAGAATATGTTTAATTTTCTCCATTGCATTTTATAAATGTGGCATCTTTTAAATATCTATTTGGATCAACTGTCCCTAAATGTACAAATGTAATAGAAAGATGATGGTTAATGATAGAGTATACTTAACATCAATTAGATTTAGTATTTCCTATAAAATCCTTGATTTAATCTTTGCAAATGACCTAATGTAAATGTTTTGGTTAGTGTAAAAGCAATTTATGTTGGTTGTTTTAATCCTGTTTGTGCCTGAGCTGTGGAGCTAAGTGTAATTGCTCTTGCATTTAGTCAGCTTTTAATCAGTGTTACTTAAATTCTTTCTTCTTTTTCTTTTTCACAGGAGAGATCTCAAGGTTGCTCTCATCTATGCGGTCTTGTTTTGTTTTCTCATGGTGTCCTGCTACGTTGGCCTTTACTTGAAATGGTTCAGACTTTCAGCCATGTTTGTAATTTTCGGAATCCTTCTTCCAGTAAGCCTCAAAATCTCTAGGCATAGAAGGCTGAAGAGGAAAAGAGAGAGGAGATTGTTGTTACCACTGTCCATGTGAATATATTTTTGATATCTTGTAACATTCTAGTAAAAGTTGGCCAACTACAGATAGGAAATTGTCGGCAGATTAACTCAATTTACAGCCCCAGCTTACACTTTCCAAAATGTTGTATGCATCACCTGTTGTGCTATTGCGCACATGTGTGTGCCGACACTCGAGTTTTTTTGCCCCTTTTGTGTTCATCAAACTTCGTCCGTTGAAAGACGATGCATCATGTTGGAGTTTCTGACGGCAAATCTTGGACAAATCTCGTACTTAGTAGCTTGTTTGTCCAGTGCATTTTTTGGTGGCCGCAATCATGTCGAAAGAAAATGCATGCTGTGGCGTCAGTTGGAATTACTCCTTGTTCAGTGTACTTGGTGAGTCGCTTTGCCAGTTCTAGCCTTACAATATGTGAATGCGATGCCAAATGCTACGAACTCGTGCTAATTTAGATCATTGTAGGGTTATGTTTTGCAAGACTACAGCACGCATGCATACATAGTCCCAAAACTTTCGACACAACATGGTTGGAAAATCATCGCTAGTGCTCTTGATAGGTGAAATTCGTGCGAAATGGCGATGCGTTCTTTCAGTATCAGTTTTTGCGATGTCGGCCTAACATCCACTGTAGAGCGGTACTGCAACCTCAATCGTTTGCCGACATCGTTTCCGCAGTCTATCTTGTTTGCCGGTCGCTTAGCTTTCTGTTGAGTGTCTCGAGACCGGAGGACCAGCTGGTAAAGGCAAGCAACCCCAGGACGAGGATAACTTTTACAACATTACCTATCGGTTGAGCCAAAAACAGTTCAGTTGAGACGCACTGTTGCTGCTCCGACCTCCGATAGATTAAGCTACTAGCTAGCTGACCGACCGTGCCTGCTAAGAGATCTTTTTCACTGGTTCGGCACAGCACCACTGATGAAGTGACGCTGTCTTGTAATAAACTGTCTTGCAACAGCGAGACTGACTGACTGACTGACGATCCCCGGCGTCTCCGTGGTCATTGCCGGACGAGCCTATTCATTTCCCGGCACGCTGTTCCCGCTGGCTCATCGACCGACAGTTCGTTCGTCTGGCACTCTCGCGAGCTGCCGCCGGCACAGGTCACGAGCGAAACGGCCGAAGTGTGTGGGCCGCGCGCGCGGGGCGAGTCGGGGTCTCGGGGAAGGATTCCACTCCATCCATCCCACCCACGGTCCAGGGTTTGCATTGGCCGCGGAACGGCAGCCCACGCCCCACAAACCCCCCGGGCTGAGCCTGAGCGCACACACGAATTCGTTTGCTCGCGACCGACCAGTCGATCAGCCAGAGCCAGGGCCGCTGCCGCTGCTGCACCGCACCGCACGCCTGTGCTTGCGCCCACCAAGATGGGGGGTGGGGGGGGGGGGGGGGGGGCGGGCCGTC
>Ga0182004_10002002_pt1 | contig 15567 bp, 10 predicted proteins | sample Sormic07211540_1_FD_120479 | JGI IMG/M metagenome (GOLD analysis project Ga0182004, IMG submission 120479) | Endophyte microbial communities from Sorghum bicolor roots, Mead, Nebraska, USA - 072115-40_1 MetaG | ecosystem: Host-associated > Plants > Roots > Unclassified | place: USA: Nebraska...
CGCTTCGACGGCAATGAATGACTATGTAACATTCGCTGTGTTTATGTTGAACTATTACGATCTTAGTTTGTTGCGAGTTGGTTTGAAGTCCTTCGTGATTTCAATTGACTACCGGGATTATATAGGCTCAAGTTTAGAAACTTGATTGCTGGTCGATCGTTTCTGCACTTGAACTCTTATAATTTGGTCGGTTCTGTGACAGCTGTATACTGGGGTAGCTTGAGAAACTTTGCGCAAAAGCTTAAGCCAAAAAGTGTGTAACCCTTCCGTTTATTTGGCACAAGTTAAGTAACATTACCTGTCATCTACATTAGCACCTATGCTATAACAATCAGTTGATTCAATATAATAGTACCAAATTCACATAACATTCTCACTTCATCATATACCATAACTACAATGTTTTATAGTCCTTACTACAAGAACGAAGCTCATGTCAAGTGTTCACTATCCAGAAGCGATGGCGATTCGAAATAATTTCTAACTAGCTGGCGAGTTATTCCCTACAGAAACCACACTCACTGATCAAGTGAGCTACAGGTCACCATATTGCACTATCTAGGACCAGTTCGGGGGTTCGACAGGCAACACCCGTACCCGAGGACCGTTCGGGCGACCGAGATATCCAAGGTATACCAATTTTGCGCGTCGCGCCCTCATCGTTCGCCTCAACCATCAGCAATACAGTGCATGCATCGGGCCGATTCTCAACTCGAATAGAGTTCATGCTTCACGGTAAGAACGACTTATCCTTCCAGTTAAGTGTGGGGCATGCATTCAACATGACAAGATGGCCATCAACGATCGGTCCTTAATCGACACAGGTAGAACCACAATGGTCTAACACCCCCATAAGACTCAGCCTGGTCACAACTTACTTTCCCACACTTGGTTACTTCCCACGATAGCATAAAATAGCTAAACCTTTTGGTATCCACCTATATCTCACAGGTGATAGGGAATCATCCGACTTTTATTGTGCTAAGCAAGCTAAGCATAGACTCTGAGCCTACACTACGTAGGACAAGGTAAGTAGACAAGTGGTAATCCAAGGTATAACAATGCACCAACGGTGTCAAGCAACTCAACTTAATGCAACAGGAACACCAACATGATATATTAATATAAGTTAGCAAAAATTAGGGAGACTTAGAATGCTCCGTGGCTTGTCTTTCTCAAGAGTGCTAGGCCGGTGATCGAGGCACTCTTGAAGCTGTTGTTCCGGTTCGTGTCCTTCTGGAAGCTCCTGCACCAGGGTTTCCTCGGGTTCCTCGGTCACTACCTCGTTCTCCTGCGAGCCTATATGATGCGTATGCATAAGTGAGCGGAGATGCAGGATGCTCATAGTGTGGGATCATGTAGATGATTGCTAGATGACCATGATATGATATTTACGGAGTAAGTGCATACTTCTTCTCCGGTAAAGAAGAGCTATGATACTACTAAAAGCGATACAAATTCTACCAACTAGTCAACATCATCCATGAACATGTAGCCTATGTACAACATCTATTGCATTCTCTTCTACAAGCTACTTTCAAACCAGCAAGCCAACATAATGCTTCAAAGATACGCCAACATAATTGATACTTCCATGCATATCAATTATTTAATTATTTATTAACTACTAGACCTATAACAGTAACATACACCTTTGTACTTCAATAAATTCTACAAAAATTATAGTAGGTTACAGAGGACATGTTAAACCTACCATAAAAGTTTCATGCCATTTGGGCAAGCATCATGACCCACACAAAATTCACAATTATATTACTCCCTATGGTGGAAAATACCCTACTCATGCAAAAGTGTCAAACAACAGATTTCATATTTTTCTAAATTACTTCCTAACATAAGAAAGGTCCACAAAAATTTCTAGATTAATTGCATGTACATATTATTTATTAAAAATCATAAACCATTGACATGCAAGCATTTAATTCACCGTAAATGATTTTACATAGCAAATATTCATTCTCATATTTTTCCCAGAAGCGGTACAGTCATACAAAGCTAGCAAAACAAGAATCACAATTTTCTGACTTAAATTCTATTTTCTATGCATTTTCCAAGAAATCAGCAAATACATGTATTAAATAAATCTACACAGGAAATATGTTACAACATGACATGCAATTACATCAAACTGTACATCTGTATTTTTAGAGCACAACAAAAATTATTTCACCATTTTTCGAGCCCTATAACTTAAGATATGAATTTTCTATGGTTTAAATCATTTTTGAAAAAAGTATTTATAAAACAAAACCGAAGAAAAATGCTACGCGCACCACAGATCTACCCCCAAGTGACACTGGCAGGCGGGACCCGTGAGTCAGCTGCCCCACTCGTCAGTGCCTCTGTGCTTTCGCGGCCAATGGCCAGCTAGATCTCGCCGTCGGCGAGATCTCCGGTGGCAGGGTCGCTGCATATTGCTTCGTCTCTAGGAGACGAACTTGGTGCGCCCCTCAACTAGGTCCGAGGAGGTCCGTAGCGGTGCGAATGGCACACGGCGGCGCTCAGCGGCGGTGCTCACCGGCGTCAAGCTATCTCCAGTCAAGAAGAGCGAGGGATAAGGCGCGCATGAGCTTCGCTAGGTCACGGTGGACCAAATGCACGTGAAAAATAGAGGAAGAGAGCAAGAAAAGGGCGTCGTTTGCGCGAGCCAAAAGCTTGTCGGAGTTTGAGCTCGCTCCGGTGAGCTCTGGTGGCCAGGGTGTGGCATACCGGGGTGGTTGAGTGCGAGCACCGGTCGGAGACGAGGGAGAGGAAGCGAATGGTGCCCTTGGCTACGAGCTTTGGTGGATGGTGTGGCCGGTAGCGAGCTCGAGAGCTCGGCAGCAATGGCGAGGCGACGGTGCTGCCGTCGCGGAGCGGGGGCGAGAGAGATGACGAGAGCAAGCGAGGACAGGCGCAAATGAGAGAGGAGAGCGAGGCGGGCACGTTGCCGGTCCTTGTGGCTGACTAGGTATTGGCAAAGCACCGCATGGCTGCCACGCGGCGGCCACGGCCTACCGGCGTCAAGCCACGGCGATGGCAGCCGCTGCTGCCCGCGCGCGATCGAGGGGAGGGAGGAGGGGATCGAGGCCCGGCCGGCTTCGGCTAGTAGGCCAGAAGCGAGGCGGCTACACGCTAGGCGTCCCTGCCCTTTTTTCTCTTTTTTTAATTTCTTTCTCAATTGTTTTTCAAACACTTTTTTGAGCATTTTAAAATTATTTTCAGAAGTTGCCCCAAAAGTAAAAGTTGCTCCAAATAAAATTCTCTACAACTTTGCTTTAAGGTGTAACTCAAAGATCCAAATAGATTTTGAACTACAAACTAAAACTAGTTCTAGGTTTGAATAAATTAATTTTGGGGATATTTGGAATAAATTCAAATTCTTCAACTCTAGAGCTCCAAAAGTTTTACCAAAAATTTCTTAATTCAAGTTAGGCATAAAGCAATCAAGTTTGGGCATCACAAGCAATTTAAAATATAACATTACAATGTAGCATAATTAAATCTCTATTTAAATTATTGCACATAAAAGCATATCAAATTTAAAATGCACATGGAATGACATGCTCATGCTTACGAAGATGCTCATGTAAGATTTATGAAGCCCTAATGCATGCTTAACACCTAAGGTGTTACAATATCCTCGCTGCGTTCTTCAGTCCGGAGCGGCTCGAGCGTCCAATGCCCTTTCTAGTGTGTGATTCGGACCACATCTGACATCAACAACCTCCAAACAATTCCTTACTCCAAACCAAGCATCTAGCTCAGTTTGTGTTGGCGTTAATCGATGATGCCACCTGCCAAGTGCCAAGGCTTGACGACTTCAACCAGCGGTGGTGCCACTGCTTTAAAAAGGCTTATCCACGAGTAGTGCAGCATCTTCGAAACAAAATGCAATGCAACTTTGCTCATATACTTAATACATCATGAGTGAGAGTTCATTTTGAATTGCGTTGATTAAATTGAGTACTAGTTTAACAACATTATCCGTACATCAATCCAGGAATAATGGATTGGCTTGATGAATCTATGAGCGGTTGGGCGCTGCTAAGATTGACGGTGACATGTGCCGTGTCGCTCTTTTTTCCGTGTATGCACACAAAAAGACATATGGAGGATTAGCTTGAAACGACTGAGAAACCGACACGCAGATGATTTGCTCGCTCCTCTACTTCTGTGTCACACTCACACAGACAATGGCATATTAAAGCCGTTAACAAGTCCCTGCTCATGCCGACGGTGGTTACAGAGGCTCAGCAGATTTCAGTTATGAGGCTACCAGCAGACCAACAGGTACAAAACAAGGATATAGATAGATCAATGTTATGTGGCTACCAGCAGAGCAACGTACAACAACAAATGTTACTGTCGTCCTTGGCAGGCATCATACGCATACGGTCATACAGTGAAAGAAACTGGACTGCATGGGAACGAAGCTGTGCTTCTCACTCAATCGAAAAAAAGAAGCATCCATCAGTATGCATACATATTTATATATGTACAAGCTCTTGTCGGGGCCACATACTTGCAACAACCGAATTATCGGCCGCCATGACACTGTAGCAGCTACAGAAAACGGAAAAGAGTGGCACACGCTGGCTGACTGGTAGGTCGTGCGTACATCCATCCACCGGCTCTCAAATCAATCTCCATCACCTCGTCATATATATTATCTATATTTAGAGAAAAAAATCTCTCTATCATGCTTTTCCGTTCTTGTATACTCTCTTCACTAAAAAAATTACAATTCTAATTAACATAGTAACAAATCAAATTAAATTGCTTTTGATCAAGTTCACATAAAAAGACATCAACGTTTATGATACAATATAGGTGTCGTTGGGTTCATTACAAACATATTTTCATACTATACAGATTTTATATCATAAATATTTTAATATTTTTCTCTAATTTTAGTTTATCAAAGTTTAGATGGTATGATTAACTGCATTCCTTTCAATACGCCCATAGCCAGTTGGTAGGCTCTGATGAAGCCTAACTTTACATAATATACGTGCAACTGAACCATAAGGTAGTGTTGACATCTTTCACGGTTACACAGTACCAGATGTTCTGTAGTCGTTCACTTGTCTTTTCCAGTTAGAAGTGGAATCTTAGAAAGATACTCGCAGCTTCCGTATATGTGCGTGCATGTGCACACATGGTGTCGAGACGTTGGGGGCAAACGTCTCATTCTTATTTACTATACGTGTGCAGCAAAAAAAAAGTAAAAGAAGGTTTGCTCAGACATAAAGGGTCAATCGACTAACACACTTTTGGGACTAACCATGTGTACATCTTTTAAATAATTCCATTTTTCAAGGGGAGATTTTGATCTTGTTTTTTTTAAGGACATGCTCGTAGGAAGTTAGTTTGTGCCCTCATATGCTCCTTTATTGGTTATTTTAAGTTTTTGTTGCTTTTGTGCTTGTTCCAGCTAGTATATAAATATATATCTAAGTGGTGGGAGGGTCGGACAGAGAAAAAGAATATTTGTGTGTGAGAGGTAAAAAAAGAAAAATGCCATGGTACCTAGATAAATAGTGCATAATTCGTTGGAAGGGTGCAAAATAATAGATAATTCTAATAAATAGTTATTGATTCCATAATCCCCTATCTTTTCGACATGCATAGATTTTTTTTTGCTCTCATACAATACTAGTGAAAATTGCTTAATTTATTTATACAAAAAAGGATATTTTTAATAGTTATCCATTTCATAATTCCCTGATTTATTGATGCGTATATTGTATATTTTCAGATGAAAGCTAGAATGGAAATATCACAATAGAAGTATAATATGTCAAGGTTGATGTTGTGTTTCACGGAAAGAAGTGTCGAAGTTTGTTGACAATGCGAAGAAGCATGCTTTGAGGAGAATCAGAATGCCCATGCAGCCGTGCTCTCACTACAAGATTGTGACATGATTAGAAACTGAAGTCAATTTTCACTATGTCAAGTGGGGTTTTTTGTAACACCCTAAAATTTTGCTCCTTTCAAAATAGATATAATTGATTTAGTTTTGTATTTTTGTGCTCATAAAAATATAGGAAAAATAATATTTTTCATTAATTTAAAATTTATCATAAGGTTAGCAACATTGTTGTGCATATATGCTGCTGCATTCGATTTCATGTAATGTTTGCTTGTTGCTCCTTTGTGTGTTGTTAGTGAGTGAAGTCTTTAAAATACGTTTAGTAGATCGATCTCCGTTTTTCGGTACGTATTTATCTTTTTCTACAATCAAATTCCTTGTCTCTCAGATCAAGATTTCATTCAGAGTCTCTCAGAATCTTTTCTTTCAAACCTAAGTCACTCGTTTCAGTTTCTTGTCCATCAAGCAATCTCTACAAACTTTTTGAAAAATTTTCCGGTCTTTTCTGTGAGCATAATCTAATTTTTAGATGCTCCATATTACCTTATCATGCACTCCAAATACTTTATTTGGATTGCTCATGTTCCATATTGTCTCTGAGAATTTTCACCAAATTTTTGGAGCTTTCGGAATATTTTTTCATGGCTTAAATAATAATTCTACACTTTTCTAGAATTATTTTATCCATGGAATTAATTAATTCTGAAAATAATAAAATATCTCTTGCTCTTCTACGCTTAAATTTCAGGTGCAATAAATTTAATAAATTCCAAAGACCATATTTTTATTTATTAATGAGCTTTAATATTTATTTAGGCCCATTAGTAAAGATGGTAGGTGCAACATCAATTAGTACCATATTGCTATTTGATGTAGATGTGAATAGTATTTCTCCCTATATATATGTACCAAACCTTTAGGTTGAACATACCCAAACTGCCATATCAGAAGCCCCTAGTTTGGGAAATCTCTTGCGTAGTAAATTATATTTTTCTCCCGTCCTCGTTGACATTACCTTGGCACCATGTATGGTCGAAATCGTCATCGGAGAGAACTCCAGTCTGCTGCTGTGTATGTGCGATCATCATCTGTGTCCGAGCAAGCAAAGGCATCTAACAGCAGCAGGTCAGCACGCACGTCTATCTAGTGCCTGCACTCATCGTCGATTTTCTTCTGATCATCTACCTCCAGCTAACGGTGATTTAGCCATTTAATTATTCACATCTATATTCTTTCATTTGGTATGCCTATTAAATTTTGTACGTAATCAGTTAGAATCACCCGTAGGGTGTAGGTGATGGTTATATATGTAGTGCATCTAAGGAAGGTTTGGCCAGCAGAACTTCGACCGTACGTACCTGTTGTTTGATGGTTTTCGCATTGTAAAATCTATTCAATGTGATATACGTGCTGGCAGCGATGCTTTCTTTTTCTTTTGCAAAGATAAAATTTAACTTTATTAAATTATATGACATTATTTATAAGCAAAATAAAATATGATTAAATTTATTTTAGTCTTCTAATCTCAATTAAAATTTGACCTCCATTTGGATATTTCTCTACAATATCTTATACATGCTTTAATATCGTTAAAATAAATAAAGCGCATAGGCTTTTTCCTTTATATAATATAAAAGTCCCGACAGTTGTTTGTTCTAAATTGTAGCTTCGATTAGCGTGATCATCGAGCCTGTGTTTTCATAGCAGCGTGTAGGATATCTTCAAAATATTTTTGCTTGTTTTTTTTTATATTTGGTGTATTGTTCTAATAGTAGCTTTAATTGCTTCGTATATGTGTGGCCTCGATTGTTTGTGTGATGGATGATCGAGTTTACGGTGAATAATCTGTGGTGATCAAGAGTGCTACAACAAGCAAGATCAGTACTTGGACAATTAGCAACATCAACAAGAGCAATTGGATTATGGCAAGTATTTGGATTTTAATTCTGTGATCATGATCTTGTGACTTCATTAATGTTAAGTAATAAACTATAAAAATGACTTCTTAGCTACTTGATGATTTATCTGTACATGATCACCCGGGATAACAGTACAACCATGAGGGCTATAATGGCTCTGGCTTTAGTTAAGTATGAGTAATTTTTCTAGCTCGTTAGTGGTTACCCGTGTGGCGCAATTGGGGAATAGCAGACCGTGGATTCCTGCGGGTGGATCACACGGACTGACTAATGAAACCAAGTGGCCCTAACTTGTTAGACGAACCTTTGAAAGACTTTATAGTGATCCCTGCCGACCTTCGTTGGTATTGGGCTAAGAGGCTGATCACGTCGAGCGAAAGGGTAAATCATGACTCATGAGTAAAGATATGCAACCTCTGCAGAGTGTTAAAAACTAGTATACTAGCCGAGCTCATGGTCAGGAGCAGCCTTGGGGACATCTACATTAAGGGTCCTATGTGTTAAATATACTCATTATTTATTGTTTAATGCTTTACATTATTTATGTCACATTGATCGTGAGATTGTGGCATCTATACAATCTAGTTGCTATACTTGTGGAGTTCGACATGGACTCACTCTTGCTATTTCCCCACACCCCTCATGAGAAGTTTTGGGCTTGTGATCAACCAGTCGGTTGGATCCTGTAGAGTGGAGTTAATACCCGAAGTTTGGAGTTATCTATCCGCTGTTTGCTATCAAAGGTTATATCTTTTATACTAAGTACGTTATATAACTTATACATTGTCTTTTGATATTACCCTTTATTTGTAGCTATATGTGAGATTTGACTTCTAAAACTCACATATGGTGTGTATCTGATTTTGTCCTTAAAATTGGGTATTACAGTTTTTCATCCAGGGCTACACAATTTGGACCTTTTATGGTGAGAAATAGGATTTCTACATTTTTTACATCGTTGCAGAGAAACTATCATTCTGCTATGACATATGATCACGGTGACCCATGCAAAACCACAGCCGATCATGATGATTATAACACGTTGGATCATATTTTTGGAGACACAAACGGTGATGGCGATGATTGAGATTTCAATAATTCTAAGGATGTGAAGTTCATTAAAGAGATGCAGCACCACCTCAATGACAGTGATGACCTGTTACATGGACATGCCTAGGTGGCTTGATAATTTTGCAGAGATATATGAAGAATGTGGCAAAAGAGCCTCTTTATAAAGGTTCCCCAACAGAATTGACGGTGCTGCATTTTTAGTTTCTAGATGTTGATGTCGAAGACACGATTCAGATGGGTCAGATGCTACTTTCAATAATCTATTATGACTCCTTGGTTCTTTGCTTCCAAATGGCAACAAATTAAGTGCACACCAATACCTTGAATCTTGTACGCTGTAGAAGAAACTAATTTAGCGAAGCAACTAATCAAACCAATACAAATTTAGCGAAGAAACTAATCAAACCAGTCACGATGGGCTTGTAGAATATACACGCTTGCCCTAACCATTGAATATTGTACACCAAGGCACCACATATGAGAGCTTCACCAGTTGTCCGAGCTATAACATGACCAAGAAGGCAAATGCTTATGTTTAGTCAATGCAGATTAAGGGGCCTCAATAAGAGAGGTAAGGTTTCTCATGTGAAGGATGAAGAAGGTTCCATATATAGGAGAATGGCCCTCGTGATGTGGTATATACCCATGGTCGACCACTTGTAGTGTCTATTTGGAAACCCTAAGGATCCTAAGCTGATGTACAAGCATGCATCTGATGAGCGTGGGATGTGTGATGTCAAGCTCTAACACCTTGCCAATGCTCGACAATGGATGCATTTTTAAGCCACATACATGAAGTTTCCTGATGATCCGAGGAATTCCATGTTCGCGAGTACCAATGTGATGAAACAATATTCTAATTTTAATAGCAAGCATTGCAAATGGGCTGTCAAGCTTACCGTCTTCATCTTACATGATTGTGTCAGAATCACATGAACTGTTCATTGGCCATCTTATTTCTAGATCAAAGCAACCTACAATTGAGATAGATGTGTTTTTGGAGCCACTACTGAAAGATATGAAGAATCTTTGGGAAGAAGGGTCCACATGTGGGCTGAGTATCAAAGGGGTACTTTCATGCTAAGATCCATCATCTTTGTTACCATCAATGATTATGGGGATTTGTTTTCACTAACGACGTAGATCATAGGGAATACCAGTTGCATACTATGCATGAATGAGATCTACAATATTTACCTTGATGTATCTTATAAGATGGTGTACATGAGGCATATATGATTCATAGTTAGAAAGCACATGCAGCAGTCTAGTTGTATCAATATAGAATTTGACAATAAGGATGAACCGGAATCTACCCACCAACTCCAAAGTGCTATACTGCACGAGTGCTTTGAATACTAAAGGCAACAAGGTCATATTAGGTCTGAAGATAAAAGAGCGGAATAGGAGGAAGACAAAGAGGAACAAGTAGAGGAGAGTGTTCTTCCTTTCGAGAAGTCAATTTTCTTCTAGAACATGCCATACTACAAGGATTTAGAGGTTCCCTATGCCATCATACACACTTGGAGAAGAATATTTTCAAAATATCAATTGGCCCCTCTTAGACATCAAGGGAAAGTCAAAGGATAGGTTCAAGTCACAGATGGACCTTGTCAATCAAAGCATGAAACTGAAGCTTCACCAAGATCCACTACCCAATGGGAAATTCAACATCCTAGCTGCGAACAACTACCTAATTGACTCTTCACTATAGATGTTTGACTGCCAAAGTTATTAAAGTGTTTGTGTGATACTTCTACCATCGCTTGACTGAGGATGCATCCTCCTAAGGAATGAAACAGTCTATGGAAAACCATCCATGCAGCAGTGGCAATGGGGCTGAATTCCACTATCATTTTGAACACCGAATCAACTGGGATAGGTGTTATTGCCGCCAGCCCCAAAATGACGGTCTAGTGAAGCGAGTGTAAAGATAGAGTCATTGCCATCAGGCCTAAATGACTGCCAAGTGAACCATCTAGGATGGATGTTAATTTCTCTGGTAGGTGTTAATTTACAAGCTATAGAGACCACTTTGTGTGGGGGCTACATCACAATGGATGATTTTTAGTCAAATCCATGTATTGATCATTATTAGGAATCGAAGCTATACCAAATAACACATTAATTTGGAAACTTAAACTACCTCTTAAAATCTTATATAAGGGAGAAATCTTGATAAAAGACAATTTAGCAAGATGACATTGGCAAGGGGATAGGAAACATTGTTTTTGTTCTTTAGAGGAATCCATACAACATTTGTTCTTTGATTGTCATTTTGCTAAATCTGTGTGACGAATGATTTAGGTTTTGTTTAATTTAATACCCCCTACTAGTGTACACAATATGTTTACAGGCTGGTTACTAGGGTTTAATAGGAAACTAAAAGCCAAAATTGTCGTGGGTGTTAGTGTGATGTGTTGGGTAATTTGGTTAACCCAGAATGAAGTGAATTTGGTTAACCTGGAATGAAGTCGTCATTGATAGGATCACAGTATAGTCTTATTTGTAGGTTATCATTAGAGAGACGTACTAGATTAGGTTTTGGTCCTTACATCAGAAGGAGGAGGATGGCCAAATGATGAAGATGGGATGCAGGAAGTTTGGGACCACTACGATGGAGGTGTTTGCATGAAACAGGTGGAGATTCAGGAATAGAATTACATGTTAACTGTTGCATTTAGAACTTCTACCTTTGTCTGCTTTGCTCCAAAACTTTGTTTTTCAGATTGCTTGAAACCTTGTTTGATACATTGTGTTTGGTTGTAATATGGAACTACTATATGTATACATTAGTCAATCCAAAAGTAGGGATATTAACATATTTCCTTCACTAAAAAAGGATGGATGTTGTCATTATATTACAGCTAAATAATTGTGCCATTTTATTGAAAAAAGGATGATAGGGAAATCATTAAAGCATTGGTGTGATGCTTCCACCATAAGTTGAATGATATCGAGCCCTCCTCAGGAAGTAAATGGGAGGGGAAACTTGTACCACAAACGGGTTAACAATAGAAGTGACAGTGGAGTTGCCTCTATTGCATAAAAACCCAAGCTGCCTGGATAAGTGTTATTGCCAGTGTCCCTCCATGACCGTCTAGCCCATTTCCATTTTCAAGGTTAGCCTATTTAACTAGGGTCTGGATCCACCTCTTAGACTCAATCCACACACTCTTGACTCCACACTCTCTTGAGCTAATCATCTTTTATTTCCTCCATGCCATGAAGTGTTTAGATTCCTTAACCTTGCTAGCCCTTAGCACGAGATGCAGATCTACATCCCTCAATGCTGAGAGCTAGCAACGTTATGGGGTACAAAGAACCGCATTGAGATGAGTTTTGCAAGATGCTCCTGCTCCATCCTTTTGTGAGGTGTTGTTAGTGAACAGGGAGGACCTTCATGATCACAAATCTTCTTGCATAACTTGTGTTAACAAAAGATCTACATTCATCTGGTTCACTGTATTCATGGGCTTGATACTCGATTGGGGGTGCTTTGAGTTTGGTGATGTGCTCCTTCTTCAAGATTTTTGCGTGCATTGTATTCCATCTTGACTATGAGAGTTGCGTCATCCCTTGACTATGAGAGTTGCAAGATGGGAGGTTGGGATCCTCAATGAGGGTGATGTAATTTTGTGATATGGTGCATCGTTCTTTAGATTTGATAATCTTTTTACCAAGGATAGAGACTGCATCCCTTGACCCTCGGAGGCTACCAACATTATGGCAGCGGCTCAGATCTGTTGTTGTAGACTACATGTAAACTGCCATTTTATATGGATCTTTTATCATAGAGACCTTAAATGGAAACTAGAGTATCACCTTGAGAATAAAAAATAACAATAAAATACATTGGATGGGATGAAATGTGACATTTAAAAAGTACACTGTTTACTTATAACTTATCAGGGAATACATATAATATATGGTGTTGATGGTGGATAATGTCAACAATTTATAATTGAATAAACATGAGAAAGGGTACAAATGAATAAATCTATGTAAGTCTAGGGTTTAAATGTGATAAGTTCCATATGTTCTACTAAATTATTATTTTTTGCAAGATTATTCTAGGAACGCAATCAAGGAGGATATATTCATTAAGTAAAACAACCAACTTATTCCATGAAATATACATTAGAAGACTCTAGAAGGATCAAGAAGTCACTATGCAAAAGCAGACCCCAAAAGAGCTCTAAAAGGGACCACCTGGTCTCCCCCTTGTGTCGGTCGGCCTCCCCCTATGCCGCCTCGCCTCCTCCTTCTAGAATCTTATTCCACCGACTCCTAGGTTGCATCTCTAACGTATGTTAAGGTCGGTTTGATCCAAGGGCTCTCGGTGATTCTCCTTGGCTATATAACCTGACCAGAGCCCCCTGAGGCATAAGTGATTGAAGATCTAGTTATCCAGAGCCAGAAATCCAAATTCCTTAGAGTTCCTCTAGTTCTAGGGCTTAGCTAGTAGGATTACGTCAAGAAGGAGGCAAGTAGATTATATGCTTGGATTTTGGAAGTTGCCAGGAGTGTGGATTTTAGGTATAATTCATTGTAACCCTCTCCCTTTGTATTCTCCACCATCTTCGTGTGCATGATACAGTGTCTATGGCAACATTAGTATTCATATTGTTCATGTTATTGATTACAACATGTAATATCTACTTTGATTATATGTTTAGCATAGTGAGTTTGTTATTATGTTTATGCATAAGACGTATAGCACTTACCTTAACATACACAGGGTAAGTGGTATGCATTATGTAAGTGTGGTGCTTTGATATTGAATTTTTGTGGACGCACTCTATATATCAGGTTCTCAGGTAGTTGGTAGGTGTGATAGACCTATTGATTCTTCTATAGTCCTCTCTCCTTATATTGAATAAGTAGGGCCCGTGTCGCAATGGTTGTGCAGAATCTGTTCCCAAACTTCCTATCATTGATGCCCCTTATGTGTAGATGTAATAGTAATTCTTATTGATGATTGCTAGATGTTCTTGCACTAATTGAAGTAATATATTAATAGTAATTACAGAATGACTTAGGAGTTATGCTTCTAATATTCTAGTTGGACTAGGCTATTTCTATAGATAAAGTGCTCTGAGTAGTTTATCTATTTATCAATTATGATGCTTGATCTATACTTATCATTTATATATCTTTATCATGTGACTTACCCCTGATTACGAGTAGAGTATATGATATTGATTAAGTCTCTCTTACATAAAGTATAGTCATCAATACTAGTTATTCACGTATAAGTTGTACCTTCTTAGTGGTAAAATTATAAATCGATAACCTAGTAATACTCAGGTAGATGGCTACAATGGTATAATTATTTGTGCTTAAATATATTCATCTTTATAATTCTGGCTGATCAGATAAACTAATAGATTAATACCAAATTACTTCTAGCTCAGTTGCTAGAGATGGCAACCTAGATTAATGCTAAGAGGTATAGGTTAACAAAAGGTGACTACTGTATTAGTGACATGTTAATAATTGCCATAACATTTCTAGTATCATTCTAGTAGCGATGCTATGAAATGTCAATAAGCATTCTTAGTATCGTTGCCAGGGAGGTATATAGACTTAGGAAGTATTGACAACTTTACATTTATGATGGGATTGATTGATTAATTGAACTCTACTCAGAGAGGCTTACCGTTGTTTTGTCCACTTGTGTATCTTATATGCAGGGTGATGCATGATTGGTTTTGATCTTCTAAAAAATTACACAGACAATCTAGAAGCTTTACTCAAGAAGACTAGAGCTAGAGTCAAGAAAGTTCTTACAGTAGATTTAGAAGATAGCTAGGTAAGAAGAAGCTTAACAATAGAATTTGAAGCCATGGCAAACAAGAGTCTCCATAAATTCTCTGCTCTAACAACTACCAACATTCATACGGGACCTAAAGTCAACATTGGAGATAATGGAATCTAGCTCAAGCCTGTGCTTATCACTATGGTACAAGCTAGTTACTTTTGTGAAAAGACTCATGAAGATGCAAATGCACATTTACAACACTTTGTGGAGATTTACAACACCTTCACTATCAAGGGAGTAACTAAAGATTATATTCTACTCTACCTTTTCCCATTTTTACTATTAGGAAAAGCTAAATAGTGCTTCTATTCTAACAAAGTGAGACACACTACATGGGACAACTATTCAACTGCTTTCCTAGCCAACTTCTTTCCCACGGCAAGACTAGTGCTCTACGTTGGAGAATCTCAAGCTTTTAGCAACAACATGATCAATCATTCCTTGAGTCATGGGAACATTTTCAAGATTATATTTCAGAATGTCCTCATTATGGGATGGAGAATTGGCTACTCTTGCAGACCTTCTATCATGGGCTAACCACTAGCACCCATGAAACTATGGGCGCTGCTGCTGGAGGTGCTTTCCTGTCACTTAATATAGCAAATGCAATAATAGCACTTGTTGAGAAGATAGCCCCCAACTAGAGCTGATATGACCACATCACCAAGCAATATGTCACAACCTCCAAGTCAAGCTACACCCACTCCAGTTTCACCTACACCGACACCAGCCCAAGTCATCAATGGACCGATTAAACGTAGTCGTGCAAAGAAGCTACAACAAGAGGTCCACGCGCTACTTTGTGAGATTCATTTTAATATTAATGATAATTATATACTACCTAAGTGTTGTACCTTGATTGTACTCAGGTATATAGA
>Ga0182004_10002003_pt1 | contig 15565 bp, 18 predicted proteins | sample Sormic07211540_1_FD_120479 | JGI IMG/M metagenome (GOLD analysis project Ga0182004, IMG submission 120479) | Endophyte microbial communities from Sorghum bicolor roots, Mead, Nebraska, USA - 072115-40_1 MetaG | ecosystem: Host-associated > Plants > Roots > Unclassified | place: USA: Nebraska...
AAATCATTTAAATTTTAAAAAATCAAACTTTACCCTTCAAAAGGGGCCCCAAAACGGGCCCGTCGCTTTCCCAAAAAAAAAAAAAAAAAGAATACGGTCTCGTCGGAGTCTTCTTCACACAAGTCTCAAGTCCCCACCCCAGCAATGACGACAGCTCCGCCGCGACCGGGACCGGCCGCGGCGGCGGCGGTTCACCTCGCCGACCACCTCGAGTCCGCGGCTTTCGCGCCACCCCCTCCCCCTCCGCCGCCGCCCTCCCCCACCACAATCCTCACCGCGTGGTCGCGCCTCCGGGACCCTTCCACCTCCCCCGCCGACGCCCTCGCCGCGCTACAGACGCTCCACCACCACCGCCGCGCTCTCCGCCTCTCCCCCGCGCACGCCTCGCTCCTGCTCCCGCTTCTCCCGCTACACCCCCGCCTCGTCGCCCCGCTGCTCGCCGCGGCCCCGCACCTCGTCCCCGCCTCCGTCCCGGCCTCCCTCCCCTTCGCACCTCGCCTCCTCCTCCTCGGCGCCCGTGCCTCCGCCAAGGATCTCCTCGGCCATGCCAGCTTCGGGAAACCCGCTTCTACCGCGAAGAATCCCGGCAGCGGTGAGTCTACCAGTGGTTATGACGATGACCCTGTTGTGGCTGTGAGCCGCATCCTTGAAGATGTGGAGCGGGGCGATCAGAGCATCGATGATCTCGACCACCTCGCGCTTACAGGTGTTGGTTACGCGCTGGCGCCTGCTGATGAGGTCCAGTTCAGAAGGATTCTTGTGTGCTTGCTTCGGATTTGTGGGAGGACTGGGAATCTGGCTACTGGTGTTCGGGTGCTTAAGCTGATGGAGTGGCTGGTAATGGGGTTCGTTGAGTCGAGGAAGATGCGGAAGGTTCAGGTGCTCTTTGAGCTGATTTCACCAGAGAAGTGTGAGGCTGAGGGTTATGTGCTGTTTCCAGTGGTGATGGCGGCCTGCGGTGGATTACGGGCATTGAGGGTTGCTTCGGCAAGATACCGGCTGGACTTTGATCCACAGCTGAAGCAAGCGCCTGAGTGGACAATTCAGTTTGCATCTGAGCAGGCTGTTTCAGAAGGGAGGCCTGCCGATGATCAGCATATCCTTGTTCAGTGTGTTGCATTGGGACTGACACGGTGTGGACAGGTTGCGTTTCATGAGTCTGTGTTACAGTGTGTCTGTACGGGATTGCTGAAGGAGCTCCTCCCGCTTCCTGATTTGCTCAGGATGTCAGTTGAAAATGCAGAAGGGAATTCAGCGGAGTTTGTCAAGGCTCAGGTCAATCAACACCTTGATAGTGTTCTTTTCAAAGAGGCAGGCCCGGTGACTGGGGTTCTATGCAACCAGTATTCATATGCCAATGACAAGGCTAAAAGTTTCGCTGAAACTTGTGTGTGGGAGTATGCACAGGAGATTTATTGTCATCTTCGTGCAGCAGTGTTGCTGCACCGGGGAAAGCAGGATGACTTGATTACTGTGATTGACAAGATTGCTGAGGCCTCATTTCTTATGGTTGTAGTCTTTGCAGCCGAGGTCACTAAACACAGGCTAAATGCTAAGTCCTCTGAGGGCTTCCAACCAGAGGTTGCTGCTAGAATCTTGGTGGCGTTCTCTTGTGTGGAACATCTAAGACGACTGCGTCTTCCTGAGTACACTGAGGCAGTCCGGAGTGCTGTACTTGCCATTCAAGAGGATGCAGCTGCTGCTGCTTTGTTCATCCAGTCAATGCCCTCGTATACTGACTTGACAAGTAAACCAGGTTATTTCAATGACACTTCTCTTGCTGCTATGTTGCGGTTGCTACTAGGATGTGCTAGCAATTGTTGGTTAAGATTCATGTTTGGTGTGTTACAGATTTACCAACCTTGGCTGGAACAAAGTATATCTGGCACAGAGATGAGGTTCAGACATCACGCATACTATTTTACTTGCGGGTTGTGCCAACTTGTGTTGGCCTCATTCCAGTTCATATGATTCAGGATAAAGTGGCTTCAATCATGTTCTTGTATCCTTTTTTTTGCATCCCATTCTATTGTTTTGTCTTCTTATTTATTATTTTTTAATCTGTATATCAAGACTTTCAGTATTAACAAATGATGTGACCCTTAGCATGAAAAAGATATCTACAGCATTCAAATGAGAAAGTTACAAGTGCTTCACACTCTGTGATGGCATCGTTCTCATCATCTGGCAGTGATACTGATCAGGATGCCCGAGCAGCTTTGAAAGAGCAACTTACCTTTTACTACATCAAGAGATCTTTGGAGGTAGTTTATTTGGCATCTTTTTCGTTATCTAATTTTCAACTGGAAGATGACTCATTTCTGACTTTCTTCATTAATAGGCTTATCCTGGGGTAACACCATTTGATGGATTAGCATCAGGAGTTGCAGCACTTGTTCGACATCTTCCGGCAGGCAGCGCTGCCATTCTTTTTTGTATTCATAGCCTTGTTGTCAAGGCTAAAGATCTCTGTGAGGTTGCAAAGGCTCAGAACAAATCCTTGTGGAGATCATGGGAAGAGAGCACAGATCCATGTAAGAAAATGTTGGATCTGTTGCTGAGACTGATCTTCCTTGTGGATATTCAGGTTAGAATATGGTCACCTTCTTTCCCTCTCATGTAGCTCTAGTTCTATAGCAACAGTAGCTAGCTCAATCGTTGCATTGGGGGTATCTTTATCAGTTTGCAGAATGTTAGAAACATAAAAGTGACTTTTCTCTAACAATAGTTCATACTAAAGTAGCTAAGAGAAGTGTCAAATATTTCTCATGTGCTGGCTGAATGTTGGTAAAGATGGAGCCTAACTTTGACTTGTTTTCCGATGACTCTTGAAAGCCAAGATGTTCAATGTTCTGTAGTAACAGGATTTTCTTCGCTTTGCAGTCATTCCCCTACCTGCTGAAGGAGCTGGCAGAATTCGTGACCCTGCTACCAAAGGAAGGCCAGGATGCACTGCTCGATGACATGCATGCCCATGTCGCTGAGTCTGACGATGTCACTCGGAAGCCAGTACTTGTTTCGTGGCTGCAGTCCCTCTCCTACCTAAGCTCGCAGTCGAGCCGTGAATCTCACAGCAAGGCCATGAGTGCTGCTGCATCCGTAGCAAGCGATGAACTGACCCTGAACAGAGCCATGGCACGCTTGTGATACCAATGCTTGTAAAACTAGCAGTACATAATACGGAAAACGGATGCGTGTTGCAAGTGCATAAGTGAGTAGAATAGGTGCATGTTGCAAGGATTGATATTTCAACCAAAGACAATATGCTCAAAAGGAAATGGAAGGGAGATCCCTCTGTATTATTTCTGTGATCAGGAGGAAAGTTCTTGTCATCTCTTGTTCTTTTGCCCTGTAGGTATTTGGTCCATTATTGCTTTCAGCCTTGGGGCATCTGACAGATGAAACAGGCTTGGGCTTGGACTAAGAAACGGTTCACCAAAAGCTCCCAAAATTCCATGTGTTTGGCATTGCAACAGTTTGCTGGGGAATATGGAGATGAAGAAATAAAGTTTGCTTCGAAAAATAAAATGATTAAACATCCTGCTGAAGTGTTGCACTGTTGTATTACGCATGTGCTTTTATGTGATACTGGACAGGGTTATACCAGGAGGTGGATAGAGAGATGTTAATTGAAGGTATGGACACAGAAGGTGCAGCTGAAGGAGGCACCAAAGGAAGAAAAAAATGTTGCAAGGATTGTTGACCCTTCGCTTTGCACACTGCCAAATTGCGGTTGCATTTGGGGTAAAATGCAAAGTTTTTCAATGAGCATTAAAACATACATTGTGTTCTCCGGTATTTATAATGCTCATTTGGATCGGTATTGATCTACCTAATCCCATTTTAACAATAAGCAATACTGATAGACTTTCAAGATCCTGATCAGATTCAGGCACAGATCAGTGTTACCATTACTTACCTCTAAGCTTACTGGCATCCAAATTTCGCTGTTAAAGAACAAATTTATTGTAGACATATTATTTTCCAACAAGGTAATAAGTCATTCATGATAAATGGTAAATATGTCAATTCTTAGCGTTAAACCAGTATTTACTATATACTTAGATTCTGAATTCTCTCATCTGCCGTGATACACGAAGTGGCTGCAGCTTCGCATCCACAAGACAAGGATGCCACATTTGGCAAAGAAACGGCAGTACATGTTTCAGGTTTGGGCACAAGTTCTCAGCCATTCAAACAAAACCCATCAACCAACTCGCACAAAGTACAGGTCCTCCCGGGCAGATCGAGAGGCAAGCAGCAAGCTCGGACTTGCCATCTCTATGAACCTGATGTGTATGTATATCTTGTCTGAACCCCCTCCAGTAGCTCTATAAGTTTCCCTGCGATGAATCAAGCAACAAGAAGCTTATTGCAATGTGCTTTCACAGAACACAAATACATCGAAGGCATAAACAAGGTGTGCATACCTGTAAGGAAGCCAATCAATGGCACCGGATTCAGGACCTGTTCAGCCTTTTGGAGATGACGTCTGTCAGGACACAATGCAGGCATGAGCATACAAGGTTCAATTTCAATCGAGCAATGATCATCTTAGGGCAGGGTGTTCATTACTTGGTGTAACTGGCAAAGAAAGGGTCTCGCATCAAATAAAGGGCCCACATCATCTTTCGCCTTTTCAACTGAGATGGAATCGAACCAAGGAGTAGTTAGTTCAGCAACAGTGAGGATAAAATGAAACAAAATTGAAGTATTTAACTAGTTAGAGGACTGAAATCAACTTGCCTCATCCCTCTCAGCAGAACTTAGATGATGCACTTTCCCTAATCTGTGATTCAGATCGGTCGCATGGGAATGGATGCCTAGACTTGTGAGTTCCACAGCTAGTGACACTAACCATGGGGTCCATGATTTGATTCCAAACTTTCTGATCAGAAGTACATATACAAGTGGCCTGAATATGTGAACAACCTCCCCTAAAACAAATAAGCGCCCAGTACCACCTTTAGCCGACCAAATACTTGCCAAAGTTGGCTTCTCGACCACCATCACTGCACAGCGCAGAAGGTTTAACTCGCTATAAGAAAAGAAAACCCATAGACCCAGAAGCATCAAGTAGAAATATCAAGATAATTGTATAGATGGAAGTCAATTATTGGCCCATGAGCTTGAACTATCACGAGGGTCCGATTTTGGCCCCAAACTCAAATATCAGACAGTTTTGGCCCTTCAACTATTCAAACCATTTGTTTTTGGCCCTTCAGCTGTTTCGAAACTGGTTTTTGCTGGCGTCGTGATGGTTTCACCATGAGAGCAGTACGTCTGAATACCACAAGGATGGTTTCACCATTAAATTCGGCTCTCTTATTTTTTTCCTCCATCCAGCAAAAAACAGCTTCAAAACAGCTGAGAGGCCAAGTTGTGTGGTATTTTGAGTTTGGGGAACAAAATCAGACTGTCATGATAGTTAGAGGCCAAAAATGGAACTTCTTTGTAGTTTAAACTTTATTACCAGTTGGCTCAGGAGTAGGTTGGAGCCTCTGCATCCACATAGGATCAGACATCATCTTTGCATTCTCACCAAATTTGTTCAAAGCAGCTACTGCTCTTTTCTCAAGACTCTTAGATACAAATCCATTTTTTCCATCCAGACCCTTGGTCATACCTTTGTGACCATTTCCGGAATGTCTATCCATTGGATAGATGGCTGGAACTCCATTACCATTTACTCCATAATTATTTTCAAGAACAGTCACCTCTTCTTCATTTGCCACCTCCCCTCCTTGTAAGAGCATCTTGTATCCACTCTCCCGAAAAGCAGCTAACCTGACACCTGCTCTGAAATATTGCATAATTGTTATCATTTTGTCTGACTCTGAACAACGACAGTAGATATGCAACTAACCAAACAAAAAAGTAACTGTCTTACTTCACTGCTTCCGTAACAGCAAGAAAGCTCCACTTGCGATCATCGCCAACAAAGTGCTGGGCAGCAACCTCAACAACTGCCTCCACATCCTTTAGTACAGAGACAACAAGACCCCATGGGATAGATTGCTCCTTGGAGGCAAATGAGTGATTCTCAGTGGGCGCATCAATTATGTGCTGATTGACAGAACTCACAACACCCAGTAGTGCATATACTGTTCAGATAGTGAAGTGTGTGTTAATGTGAAGAAATCAAGCATATACCACCCAAAATAGACTTCTCTCAATCAAAACTGTAAACAATGTCTTGATTCTTGAAAACATATCAGTATGCATATGTTACGAACTGAACAAAACATTGATTTGTTGCATAGGGAATTGAGTCACCTAGACAAGATTATAGTAAATTCAAGAGCTAAGATCTACAATATCTTATCTCGGATCAGTACCAGAATAGTTGGGCAAACAGTATGCAATTATATATTTTTAGTAATAGCAAAGAATTTGATTCCCTGAGACATAATACCTTGAAGCAAAACATACATGCTCAATGCAGAAATATTAAACATTAAGGCTTAGTCAGACTGGTCAGTGAAATATATTCCAATGGTCTCTTACATCGAATAGCACAAAATGAGCATACAACAATAGTGATTCTTTTTAGGTAACAATGGAAGATGCCAGGACAAAAATGCGAACACAAATTCTGAAATAAGTTTAATCACACTAGTGCTAAGGCCATCCTAGGCAGCTGTATAAGATTAAATGGGTTCCATAGAAATAAATGGCCTGATAGTAGCAAATAACATTCATTTCCTTTATGAGATAACTCACATAGTGAGCACACTGGACTTCGGGTACCTAGGTGATATTAGAGCAATATCAAACAGGAAAAGATGGTTTGCAGTTTGCACTTGGGTGGTAGTGTAACAAACAGATTATTTTGGCACAACGATATTGATGACATTCTGGTGTCAAGCACAAAAGATCATTTATCACTCCATGAATGCAGACATGAGATCGCAGAAACCTAGGAAAGCAGTTATAGTAACGGTAACACCCAAATAGGAAACACGATCCAATATGACAGTTGTCAATTTTTTTGTCGCCATATGTTGTCTATATAACATCACTTATTAATAATTATGGAAGAAAAGGGGGGCTTTGACACGTGGAATCACATGCGACAAGCACTCGTCAACTTTACCCGCCCTAATTTGAAATCTGGGCATCCATATATCTTAACAGTCACTACGTAATAAAGCATATCACAAGATATGCCACCTATTGCCTCTTAAATCATAACTATTTCAGTATGTTCTACTTCTAGCAGCTCAATATATTTGCAGCATAAAAGTTGCAGCTCCTATTTTCCAAATCATACAAGTTCACACTTAAAGGATTGCATTAACAAAGATAAGGCACTGGTACAGCTCAAATTCCAAATCTATGAGACACTAAACATATATACATGACCAGCAATATATTCAGATATCAAAAACCACACAGTGGAACTAAATGGTACTCCCAACAGAAGGAAGGATCATTGAGATCACCTGCTTCCGGCGCGATCTCGGAGTTGGCGAAGCGCTCGGGGAGTATCCATGTCAACCCCTGAAAAGAGTTGGAGCAAGCATAAGCAAAGTGGCAACTCACTCCTCCTAGGCCTCATATTCATATCGATTAGCTAAAGCAGCTGCGATAAGAATCTGCAACCCCAAAACAAGCACCAGCAACGTAGAGCAGAACCTAGAGAAATTTGCGGAGACGCGAAACCAGTACTCATCCGTGGTGAGGAACAGGGCATGGAGTCGCGAGGAAGAGCGGAATCACATGAATTCGCGCAGGCCCCAACCGAGTAACCACGAGACTGCGCGATTCAAGTTCAACAAACCCGAAGCGAGGCACGCATCCCTATTAGCAAGCGCATGCATCATCCCCGGAATCGACGAGATACGCTACGCGCGGACTAAGCTTTACAGGACCAACGGAGAGCAGAAAATGATTATAACCGAGCGGGAAGCGGGATCGAGGGATTACGTTGGCGAGGGACTCGAGGGAGCGGACGAGGTCCCTGTTCCTGCGCACCCAGAGCTTGTACGCCTCCATGGCGGCTGGCAGCGGCGTCGGCGGCGTTCGGGCGCCACCACCGCCGCCTCCTCGGCTCCTCTCCGCACGAGAAGCTCCGGAAGAGGAAGGGAGCTGGCGGAGGAGGTGACGATGATGCCCCTGCGATCGGAGTCGGGGGCGAGTGGAATCGCGGCGAGGCGGCCGCGGAGGAGGTGGGGGCGGCGGTCCGGATGGGAAGGGAGGATTGGCTCTCTCCGTCTCTCTCTCTCTCTCTCTCTCTCTGCTCTCGTAAAGACGCGACCTGTGACGGCGTCAGCCTGGTAACTCGTTAGACTCTGACTGGTGGGGCCGCCTGCGCAGCGGATTCGATTTGAAGCTCCTTTTTCTTCTTTTGCTTTTTGCCGGAGTTGATTTCGATTATTCATTCATGTTGACGTTGTTTCTCCCGTAAGAATGAATTAAATCATCTGAAATTTCTGTACAATTATCATTGTCAGTTGTCACAAACAAAGTGCCAATCAAGCATGCATAGAGCATCAAATCTTTGAATACATGCAATTTGTTTTGGAAGACAAATTGATCGACCCTGTGTTTGGCACACATATGTTCAAAGATTTGATGTAAAAATTTCAGAAAACGTGGGGCAGAATTGCAAAAGAACGCCATGCTGCGTCGCTCTCAGTGCTTTTACTTGGGCCTTGTTTATTTCACTCCAAAAACTAAAAGGTTTTCAAGTTTCACCGTCACATCGAATCTTCTGGCATATGCATGAAGCATTAAATATAGACGAAAATAAAAACTAATTACACAGTTTACTTGTAAATCGCGAGACGAATTTTTTGACTCTAGTTAGTTTATAATTAGATAATATTTGCCACAAATAAACAAAAATGGTACAGTAGTAAAATCTAAAAAAAAATCAGATTAAACAAGGCCTTTGTTGTCTTGTCTGCCGCGGCCCCGGCCATCCATCCGCCCTGCCAACACCCAACAGAACCAGGACATGCCATGCGATTTGTTGCAGGTGCAATTCGTGCGAAAGCGAAATTCCTGCACCAAAAAGGCGTGCCCAAGCCTAACCGTCAACCAAAGCGATGTGATGCAAAGATGTTCGCCTGTGCGGCTGTGCCATGGGCCTTGTTTAGTTCCGAAAAGTGAAAAGTTTTCGGTATTATAGCACTTTCGTTTGTTTGTGACAAATGTTATCCAATTATAGACTAACTAGGGTCAAAATATTCGTCTCGTGATTTACAGCTAAACTGTGTAATTAGTTTTTATTTTTATCTATATTTAATAATGTTTCATGCATGTGATACAAGATTTGATGTGACGGAGAATCTTGAAAACTTTTTGATTTTCAGCTAAACAAGGCCATGGTCCGCTACGGTCGGTCCAACTCGCAGTCGCAGTGACCACTCCGTCGGCACTCTGCTGCTGCTTGCACGGCCAACAGCAGCAGCTGCACATGAGCATGAAGCCATGAACTCACTGGCTGTCCAGTGTCCACCCCCAAGTCCACACACCACACCAAATCCTCATCGCATGTGAGGTCTGCGCGGCGTGTGTATGCATTTCTCAACTGCCAATTTCATACCATGACCAGGTGCCAATTTCGGTTACAGAAATGACGGCACCAGATCGATCGCTGACTAGTGATCTCAAGGCGACAGGTCAACGGGCACAGCATCAGATCCCACAAATGACGACCGACCACGTTGCTTACCGCTACCAAGACCGTGCATCAGAAACACCATTACATGCATCGGCTAACAGACCGCGACAGGCTGACAGCAGACAGCCAAGCATACCAGGACCAACTTTTCTGAACCAGGGCAAGCTCTCTTTCCACCGGAATCCAGCATCCAGCCATCTAGGCTCCAGAAACAAGCAATTGATAGACAAAACCGCGACAAGGATCGATCTCCGGATCACCGTTCTCATTTCTCTACACAGCCAAAAAAAGAAAAAATCAAAGAAAATTGCATGGTCGGGATAGCACAGCACACCATCTTAGTTCTTATTATTATAGATTAACGCAGCAGCGGCCAAAATGGGTTACTCGCCGGGCCCAAGCATTATGACCTTAATTTACAGAGGGGCAGGGCAAGTGAAGGGAAGGAATGAATGGTTCATCCATCATCTAGTAGGCGTGCTCGAGGTCCCTGAAGTACTCATGCTCGAGGGCGGCACGGGCGGTGATTCTCTTGCTGGGATCTAGCCGCACCATCTTCTGCAAGGGACAACGGTGGGGAGAAGTCAAGTCAGCCACGTTAAGGTGCACACTGATACAAATCGTACAGAATTCGGGGCAGTGAAAATGAAAGGCTAGCGTGAGCGAATAATGCAATCGTCTAGTCTGATTATGTTCTCTGGCATTGACATGTAGCAAATCAGCATGCGGTGGTGTAACACAGGACGTACATAAAAGGGAGGGAGAATCAGTAAGTTGACATTCAACCCTACTACTGGCAGTTGTACAAAAAAAGCAATGCAGTTTCAAGATTCCAGTTTGGTGTCTGTCCACTAGACCACTACCCAGTGTGGCAGGACAAATTGCAATACCTTAACAAAAAAATGACCCCTGTGCATTTAGATGTGCATGTTTGAAGAGAAATGAGTCTGAACCAATATTGGAAGATATGCCTACAATGCTACAATCCTGATGCACTTGCAGCCCCACAAGCGCGCAAGTGTTTCCAAGATAGCAAATATGTGCTAGGGAAAAGAGGGAATTTTCTGCACAGACTAGGCTGAACATCGTGTTAAAACAACAGACCTACAATGCTGCTAACCTGCTATATGCAACATTTGCAGGTTGCAGCCTCAATAATGCAAAATAATGTAAGTGCACAGAGACTTCAGATGACCACAAAAAAGGGTAGAAACTTATCACGCTAGGTTTTCAGTTTTCACTTCTACCATTGGATAAAACCTTGGGCTACTCAAATGCAAACAGATTTTCCAGCCTTCGTGTAAACCCACAAAGAAGGCCATGTCATCTATTCATTAAGAATAACTAATGACATGGGTAAAAAACAGAAGATGATCTAGTAGACTGAGGAAAAGCGGAGAACATAAGTAAACACTAAAGCTAAGTAAAAAATGCAAAGAATTCATTAGTCTGACTTACAGATAGAAGATCGATTCCTGCCGGTTCAAGTGTTGGGACCACAGTTGCAAGATCCTACAGCATGAACTGCATGTTAGAGCAAAAAAATGGAAATCGCTGTAACATTGGATTACCCTCATACACAAGCAAAAAAGGAGATCCCAAACTTAACTATAACAGAGCAGAACACGGTACAAGTTTTCATCCACACCCACAACTCAGAACCCTATCCCACTGTTTGCAATAATAAAAAGAACTTGTTTATTATTTACCATAGATGGCCACTTTGGGAAAGTTGACTTGTAATCAGGTAATGTAGCAACACCTGGCCATGTTCCTTCAGTTGGAGTGCCCAAAATTCTGCATTAACAGAGAAGAATACACAGCCCAGATAAGATTTTTTCCCTGCAACATGCAACAAACTAAAGAAAGTTTGAACAACTCCTGTAAATAAGACCTGAAAATCTTAAACAGCTCATCAATCTCAGAGTCACCAGGAAAAAGTGGCTTCTGGTTCACCATTTCAGCAAAAATGCAACCAACTGACCACACATCAACAGGGGTGGAATAATGCCTTGCACCAAGAAGAATTTCCGGTGCTCTATACCAGAGTGTCACCACCTAAAAAAAAGTTCAGTTCCAATTAAATGATGGCAAGCTCAAAAGGAAAGGAGAAGGTACAGAGCATCATGGTAACAGTTCTTTCATATAAATGCCAGCCCCAACGATGTTTGCATCAACTCAAAGACGACACCAAATTTGAAATCACCCAAGAACAAGATCAATGTGACCTCTAGAAAAGAACTGCACTCTCGCCAAGCAGATGAGTGGTTTTTCTAGAAGTTTCCTTCTTAAAACAGCCTTTGCAGTTTTAAACAAAACCCTAGTAAGACATGTATATGTATATGCAATTATGCATAAGCATGTGTTCCATTTCTCTTTCCGTTTTTAGCTTCAACACTTGCTCTGTCGTATGCACAGGACAAAGTAAGCAATCCTAAGGCGTACTACAGAAAAGCACACAGGAATGGTGTTACCAGCAATTACTAACTAGCCTTCGCTCGAATATGAAAGGAGCTGAAATGAGTCAGGCAGTGGTACTTGTACACCATGTGAAGAAAAACATACTATGCATGTAGCCTAACAAAATGGCAATTACGATTTGTTATGCAACAGTGATCACCACAATTGCACTATCGCCAAGCAGATGAGTGATTTTTTTAGAACTTCCTTAACAGCATTTCCAGTGTATACAAAGGCCCATTTAGATATGTATATGCATAAACGTGTGTTCCGTTTCTCTTTCCATTTTTAGCTTCAATACTTGCTATGTTGTGTGCACAGGACAAAAGTAAACAATCTTAAGGCGTACTACAGAAAAGCACACACAAATAGTGTTACTGGCAGTTACAAGTAGTTTTTGCACAAATACAAAAAGCGTGCAAGCCAGTCAGACAGTGGTATCAGTACGCCATATGATGAAATGCATATGCATGTGGCCTAACAAACTGAACAACTATGAACAGTTGTGCAACAAAGGCAACAACAAAAGCATTTTGTAACAGTGTTCCTGTGCTAGGACGCTAACATGGCAAGACAATTTTTCATCTGCCATGGCTTGACTCAGGCAGGTACCTTAAGTCAGCGTACCAGACCAAGAACATGTGGTCAAGCTGTAAAATATACCTCATGAATAAAAGTCAGGACAGGAATGTCAAACACCCTTGCCAACAAAGTCAGCACTATCGCCAATCCAAAGGCAACCTTAAATTTGAAATTACCCAAGAATGATCGCATCTCGTACTGCACTATCACCAAGCAGATGACAAATTCGGTTATTGTCCTAGAGCTCTCCTTCGTAACGGCCTTTCCAATTTTATATAAATATAGAATCCTATTTAGGTGTGTCCATTATTAGCTTCAATGCTTGCTCATTTTCTATGTCATATGCAAACTGCAAAGGTAAACAATCTTAAGGTGCACTACACAAAAGCACACGGGAATGGCGTTACCGGCAGTTACAAAACAGTTTGAAGCGTGCAAGCGATTAAGACAGTGGTAACAGTACGCCATGAAGAAACGCATATGTTGGTAGAGGCTGGAACCTTGTTCCATTATCTAAAATGAAGAAACGCATATGCATCTGGCCTAACGAATTGAACAGTTACAAACTTCTGTGCAACAAAGGCGACGATTCTAATAGCATTTTTGTGGCGTTCATGAGTGAATAACTGCGTTCCTTTTCCAATACGCTAAATAACATGTCATGGCAATTTTGCAGCTACCGCGGATTGACTAATGCAGGCACCTTAAGTCAGCGTACTACCAGACCGACAGCATGTCATCGGGGCGTGAGTGAAAACGTACCTCGTGAGTGAAAGTCCGGACAGGGATGCCAAATGCCCTCGCCAATCCAAAGTCGGCGAGCTTCAAGATGTTGTTGCGGCGATCGAGCAGCAGGTTCTGTGGCTTGAGATCGCGGTGGAGCACGCGGTGGGAGTGGCAGTAGGCGAGGCCCCGCAGAATCTGGTAGAGGTAGGACTACACGGCACAGCACAGCACAAGGAGCATAGTCCGGCATTACAATTTGCATTTCATGTCTCGCAATTATCATCCACACAGTTGTCTGCTGGGGGTAGTAGGTGGTACGGTATAACAAGAGTACCGTACGGCGGCTCAATTCAAAGCAAATGGAGAGGAAGGGAAACGAGCCTGACTTTGACTATGCGGTGGTTCTTGAAGTCGGCGGAGGAGTCCATGTGCTTCTTCAGGTCGAGGTCGAGGTACTCGAAGATGAGGTAGATGCACTTGTCGTTGTGCACCACGTCCTGCAGCCTGCACGGCAGAGCGCATCAGCAGCAGGCAGCAGCAGGTAGAAACGCCCGGGGCCGGGGCAATGTTCCGCGCGCGCGCGCGCGCGCACACACACACTGGCATGGAGTAAGTGATAAGTTACAAGTAGTAGTAAGTACCTGACGATGTTGCGGTGCTGCATCTCCTTGAGGAGTGAGATCTCGCGGATGGCGGTGGAAGGGACGCCTTCGTCCTCCTGCTCGAGGCGGATCTTCTTGAGCGCGATCGTCTCGTTGGTGTGGCGGTCCTTGCCCTTGTACACCACCCCGTACGTGCCTTCCCCGATCTTCTCCGTCTTCTCGTACTGCGCCACACCATTCATTCCCGCCGCCCGCGTTACATTGCATTACATTACAGGGAGTCAGGGACACATCACAGACAGACAGACAGACAGACAGAGCTCGCTCGCCGCCGCGCGCGACTGCGGCCGGTGGAGAAGGGAGAGGGGAGGAGGGCGGCAGTAGTAGCGGAGCGATCGGAGACGGCGAGGCGCGCTCACCTGGTCCATGGCGGGGCGATCCGGGCGGATCGGACGGGAACTGGCGGCGGCGGCGAGGGGAGGAGGAGGAGGAGGAGTGGTGGGTGGGGACTGGGAGTCTGGGACCTGGGGGTGGTGCGTGTGGACTCTCTCGAGCTGAGCCCCCAGCCTCCTCCTCAGCAACTGGATCGGCTCTTCTTTTTGTGGCTCGTGGGTGTCGTCGCTGTCATTTTAAAAACGCAGACGAAATCAATCATCGCTCGCGCGGGGCGCGGGGGGCCGCGCGTCACCCCGGCCCCAAATGCCGTGCCGCCAAATGAGGCCGCGGACGCGGGCGTCAGTTGACTTGTAAACAAGGCAGCCACGGCCACGGGGGACGGACGACGGAACGGCCGAACGGCCTCTGCCAGGTCACGTCTCACGGTCTCAGCTCGGGGCTGGGCGTCGTGTCATGGACCGCGCGTGCACGGCACGGGTTGCCCCGGCGCCGTGTTATTGCTCTCGCCCGCTGTCACGCCGTCGCTTCATTGGATTATTATTATTATTACCTCTCGTAGTTTCAAAAAAAAAATTACCTCTCGTCTCGAAGTAAAACAGGAGGAGTTGGGCTCTTCTATACACTGTTGTAGCAAAAGGTTCAGGCCGTTTTGGCACCGTGCCAAATCGGATCTTCGTTATTTTGTAGTAGTATTCCATGTGAACGGAGATAAGCGTTTATTTGTTTATATAATATATAAATGTCATAATTCAACCTTTTTCATCAGCTTTGCTTAGTTTATTGTTATTTTCGTTTGAGGTATTTTTTCAAAAGGCACTAGCAAGATTTTTTTGTGCATGTATTAATAGAGTACTTTTTCGTTCGAGATATTACCTAGAGTATATCTTAATATTATATTTTTTTATGTATATTGTCATTTAAATTTAAATAAAATTGAGTTATAATAGAATGCTGATGGTCTTAGGCTTACTATTTCGGCCTCGATGAGGTATCTATGGGTGTCTAACGACTAAACTGTCGTTTAGAGAAATAAAATAAGCTTCTACAGTACTGCTTCTATACATGCAGGTCGTTTTTTCTTCGATGAAACATTACATTACCTAAAGTTACTAAAGGCGTATTTAGGTCTAACTTTTTAAAATTTTGATATTGTATCACTTTCATTTGT
>Ga0182004_10002004_pt1 | contig 15562 bp, 14 predicted proteins | sample Sormic07211540_1_FD_120479 | JGI IMG/M metagenome (GOLD analysis project Ga0182004, IMG submission 120479) | Endophyte microbial communities from Sorghum bicolor roots, Mead, Nebraska, USA - 072115-40_1 MetaG | ecosystem: Host-associated > Plants > Roots > Unclassified | place: USA: Nebraska...
AATGACGCACATGAAATCATATTCTTAGAAGAATGACATGCTCATGATGCTTATGATTGATGAGAGTGCTTATGCATGACTTTGATGAGACTAAGTGCTTGCTTAACACCTAGGGTGTTACAGGTCAGTACTACACTGAGCTTTTTCGAAGGTGATAAAAAATGCTTCTGCCACACCAAACGACCCTGTATAGCAGTAAGAAATAATGCTAAGTAATGAAAATGTTGTAACAATGCTAGTTAATGAGTCTAGAGATTTTTTAAAAAAAGAAAACGTGAAAAAAAAGAAGGGTAGAAAGGCCAAGGACGCAAGGGTGCCTAATCAGGCTCTACCAGCCCACGGGGGAACCTAATTGGGCTTTACCCAAACCAATCAATTAACCAGGTAGAAAATATTAATTGGCTACAAATAAAACTCGATCCCTGTGGATAGACTGTTACGAAAATCTTACTCATAACCTTTTATGGGTGCAAACTTAAATTATCATGATCTTATTTCTTTCCGCTACAATACACTGATATAAACCTAGGTGCGTTTGGTTGGTTGGATATCAATAGAAGTGCTTAGTTTGGTGGATCATTGGGATAAGGAAATCCCTGGATCGGGAATATACCACAAGATGTTGGATTTCCGAATTCGTAAATAAAAATCTCGTGAACCAGTTTATATCCATGAGTTCTAATCTTTGTCATTAGGTATAGATTAATGATTATTAGTATGTTATATTATTACTTAGTAATTATCATGGTATGATTAGTTTTGATAAGTGCTAATAGTTGACTAGTGTATATTTTGTGTAGGTTATTAGTGGTGCCAATTAATATATTCTCATCTCATTCACTTTCATCAATCCAACCAAACAGAAAAACGGGTCATCCAACCAAATATGCATCATGGATATCCTTATTTCAATATCCATGGATCGTCATATCCCATCTAACTTCACTCTCAAACTAAACGCACCCATATAAATAAAAAAAGACTATATAAGATCCAAATAATTTTAATCCATGCACCATAATATAGAGCATAGTTTTAGAAAATGTCTAAAAAAATAGTTTCATATTTTTCTAAGCTAAAATAAATTTCTGTGAACTTTATAAGATTAAATCAAAATTTAGGATTTTAAATGCCTTATATTGAAGATTATTTTTTGCAACTTCTTTAAAATTCTATTTGACACCCTTAAACTATCGATATAGTCAGGTGTACCTCCTTTGTCGTTGATGTGGTGTCACATAGGATGTGTGACGTGGTGTCATATCAAACTAAACTGCCTTAAAAACTATCCAAGAGAAAAAAACAACAATTGTCAATAGTTGAGAGAGCCAAAACATCCGGCTTTCTTAGTTCAATGAGGTAAATTGGACCATAAATAGTTGAGGGAGGTCAGAAAAAATTTCCTCATGAGGAACTTCTCATTCAGTTACTAGCTTGAGATAGGCCTGGTCCTAAGCTAGCCAGAGCTTTCATCTGCCCAATGTGGATAAGGTTGCAAGAGCCCATGCCTGTATCCAGGGCTTATTTGGTCGCTTGCCTAGGCTGGTTGATCTGGTCAGGCAGCAATCTAAGGTTTGAGTGTCAATAGTCAGAATTCATTACCTTGTAAGCATTTGGATACCAGGCTAGCAACTAAACATGCCCCTTCTCTTCGTGAAGCTCAGCGTAGAATCCATGATTTGACCAGGTAGATAGGTTGAAATGGATGAGACACAGATGAATTTTGATCTGGACGTCATGATTTACCATAACTTTGTTAGATATAGGTGCGGATCTGAATCCTTAGAAACTTAAACATAATTTTCTTTGGGTCTCTGTGAGAGTTTTGCATTATAAACCAATTCCTACTATAGTTCTAGCCTCTTGCTGTTTTATAGCTCTAAAAAAAGCGAAACAAAACAAAGGGATAATTGATTAAATGCTAAGCCTTTTTAACTACAACCATCCATGCTCGATGAATGTTTCCATATCCATAATCTCTGTGGTGGCTGCTTTTGAAGACGAGGACGGTAACTATAGGGTAACCAACTTCACCGATATGGTAACATGAAGACTTTTCTTTCGGACGGTGACATCAAGGCGAAGATGATGTTGTTGTCATGGAATAATTTTCTCATATCTCTTATCTATTTTGTTGTGGTTAAATATGACTATGATGAAGGACTGAGAAGAATAAGTTTCACATCACTTTTTGTGGCAGAAAGAAAAAGGAAGACACAAAAAGAAGAATTTTCTCAACTCGTCTGCATGAATGTTGGCCGTTGTTCGTTGGGCATCATTCCTAGGTCTTTTGCTGAGTGTTTACTTATGCGGTCATCCATACAAAACATCATACAAGTTTGGTTTTGAGATTTAGAGCTATCTACAGTATGAGTATGAAAATCAGTTTATCAATATATATAGGGTATTCCAGAGTTATATGTTGATGTCTCATCAAGAGCTATAATTTTATATAAATTTCATATTCATTCAACGTCATATCAAAATTTATGATTTTTAAAGGTTTTGTGTTTTCGGTGACGTGATAAGAACAATATACAACGATAAGAACAATATACATCGAAAACGTCGTCTAATACACTGTATTACCTCGCCAATACCTGTGGCTCGACAACATTATTTGGTCATGTCACTGACGCGACAAAAAGGTTAGATCTGTAAATTATTTTCAGAAGCGATTATTATGAAAACATTGAATAAAAGATTAAAAATGAAAAAAAATTCCGGGACTTTCGCATCTAATGACGCCTCAGTCAAATTAAAGCGTCGCTAACCATCCCCTGCGCGCCATCCGAAGCCGCGAAAACGCAAACGGCCCTGTTAATTTCCGTCGCCGTCTTCTCTCCTCGCGCTTTTCCCCCACTCCTTTAATTAACCCCTCGCCCTTCTCCATTCGCCGCCAACCCCACATCCCCACCCCGAACTGCCCACCTCCACCGCCGCCTCGCCGGAACCCTACCTCAAGCCAGGCGTACGCTTTCCCGGCGATCCCCGGCGGGACGATCGTGACCCGGCGCATCTCCGCGCAAGGTGGTCACGTATTCACGGTACCTTTGCACGCGCCGCCGCTCCCTCCGCCGGAGCCCGGAGGAGACCATGTCGGAAGGCGCCCGGCCGGCGGCCGCCGCGCGGCAGATCGTGAAGTCGCTACAGCGATGCGGACGGCTCTCTCTGGAGCGTCCGCCCTTCGGCGCTGCTCTCGGCGACTATCACCAGTTCCCCCGGCCGTCGCCGTCACCTGCTGCTGCAGCGGCAGCGGCAGCGACCCCCGGCGGTCGCGAAGAATTTGATGAGGGTATCGTCATCAGGACGCCGGTGAGTTGGTGCTTAGTCTTCAGTGTACGTATTTGCTTGCTGTTTTTTCGGGGCTTGGTTCCGGATTTTTTTGGGGTTTTGCGGGGGGATTGACCTTTATTTACCGGAAATGCATCCAATTGTGCGCTGCTTGTAGCCCAACAATTTGTGAGAAGTTGAAAAACAAATGGAATTACAGCGGCTGTGAAGCTTTCACGCATGGGAAGCACTTGGCCTATCGGCCGTCTGGTATCCGGTGCCAGTGAGAAAATGTGGTTTCCTGGTCTGCTGTGAGTTTTGAGGTTTCGGGTTTTTTTGGTTTTCATGGCTAATACTACACGCTATGTTACCAAATCCTACATGGTTGATTGCAAGTTGCTTCAGAGCTGCTTTGAGAGCAGGATTGGGTGCCTGTCGGACCAGTTTAGATTACTGCGTTTCGTGCTAATTTCAGATATGTGCTCACTGTTGTTTAGCTTAGTTGCAAGCATGACGCAGGAAGAAAGGTCTCAATTCAGCCGCTTCTATTTTGTTATCCTGTTTATCCACTTATTTTGTTTCTACAAGCTGCATTGCCTTGTGCTGGATTCGACAAACTAAAGCTTCAGCTTGTCATCTCGAATACTGGGTTATGTTCATGTGCATCTTAGACTTAGAGAGTTGAATATATGATTTATTCTCTTATCTAAAAACATCCTGGATGCTGGTTTGTAGTGTCACCAGTTTTATTTGATGCAACAGAGCAGGCCACCTTGGAGCATTTGCGTGTTTCTAATTAAAGGTTTTAGTACCGAATTGATGTAGAACGTGCAGCTCTTGGATGATTAGCAGAACTTTTATGTTGAAACTCCACAAATATAGTCATGTTAGCATTTATACATATTCTGAAATTTCTGAGAAGGATCTGTACCTTAGGATCAGCGGGTAGCCACTGTCAGGATACTGTCTGTATAATCTAAGCATGTATTCCTGATGCTGATATAACTTACGCAAAGTTTCGTTAGGATCAGGGACTGCACTGTAATTTTATTACAGAATACTCTATTGTGATATTGTGTACCGCATTTTTATTTTCTAATAGATCTTTATGGTTGAGACAAAAGATCTCTGTAGCCTCTAATTAGCATCTCAAATATGTGTCATGGCACTTCTACATTTATTGCAGTTTTTTCAGGGTTTAGCACATGCTGCAGTCTACCACTTGTGGATATATCAACTGTAAGTCGCCACTAATACATTTCCTCCTTTTATGTCCAGATAAAAAGAAAAGCTCCCTATGGAGAATGTGATACTGCTGAGTCAACCGGATTGAGTATGGCCAGTTCTGGGTTCATTCAAGGAGTTGGCAGTCCACGAATGACCCCAATTTCTGGAAATACTGCTAGGAAATACAAGTCATCAAAGTCTGAATACACCAAAGCTGGACCTCAGACACCCACATTAAATGCTGGCAAGTATAAATTCGTTGATCTGGTTCTGGTTACATCAACATAGTTTGTTCTTTCAACTTCCTCTTATGTATTTGTTCTGTCTGTCTGATAGTTAAATGCATAGTACCTTTGTGTTGTAGCAGGTTCACCTGGCAACCCACCTACTCCTGCTGGTACTTGTCGCTATGACAGTTCATTAGGTGATTTTTAGCACTCTCATATGATAAATTGACTTTTACAATACTCCATACGGTGTTCATTAGATATTCCATTCTGGTTACATTGCTTCATATGAATTATTTTTACTATTGTCTTGTTTCATATAAATTCTTTTGCTGACACCTATTTATGTGAACATGTGATATTTATCCAGCACTGTTGACAAAAAAGTTCATCAATCTGCTCAAGGAGGCTGAAGATGGAATTTTAGATTTGAACAGCACAGCAAAGACGTTAGGTGTATGGAACTTTTCCTCATTTAAGCTGGCATTTCTCTTTGTTTCTCTTGAGTCTTGATGCAAGCTTCTGCGTGACTATGAAAACTCAGGTTAAAAAGAGGCGCATTTATGACATTACAAATGTCCTTGAAGGAAGTGGTCTGATAGAAAAGAAGTTGAAGAACAGAATCTGTTGGAAGTGAGCATTGTATTCTATGCTTACAAGTTATGGTTATATGGTGCAACATGCTAACCTTATGATTTTACAGGGGTTTGGATAAATTGGGACCTAACTTGGATGATGATCTTTCAGTTCTGAAGGTACTTATTTTTGCTCTTTCTGTTTCATGTAATCATGTCCATATTATCAAACTCATGGTAAATGTCCCTGTACCTAGACATGATACGCCAAGTCTAAGTTCCACTTGCTGTAATCTCCTTGCAGACAGATTTTGGAAATCTTAATCTACAGGAGCAAGCATTAGATGAACATATAAGGTTGGTAACCGCTGGAGGTTGCAAAACTATTGACTCAGTTCTCAATATGAGAATGGTGATACAGTCTAAAAGTATTTCTCCTTGCAGTAAAATACAGGAAAAGCTGAAGGACTTAACTGAAGATGAAAGCAACAAGGGGTAATCATATTAATTTGTGTCAAGATGCTTGCATACCACAGTCACTGATTTACTTTTTAATCATGTCTATTATTCCTGTTTAGGTGGCTATTTCATACTGAAGATGACATCATGGGGGTGCGCTGCTTTCAGGTTCGCTTACATGTTTAAAGAATTCCGAGTTATTGCCTTACACGTCTGGAGATTTAGCAACAGAATCGCTCTTTAGTTTTTCCTTCTGAAAACTTTGTCGTCTTTATTGTCTTTATGGCTCAAAACTTTGTTCTTGAGATTCCCTGGGCTTTTTTACGCTTGCTTGTAATAATGAACGGCCATATGCATTAGTCGATGCAGAAGCTGGGATATTAATTTATTCCCTTTCAAAAGAAATGTTTCATATTATTTGTTATTTCTGACTATTCAGAGTAAATTTCATCTTATGTTTGACTATTCAGGCTATCCTTATTCCTTAATACCAAGCATAACTAAGCATAGTTAATTCTGCTGTGAACTCATATATCCTTTTTCATTCTGCAGAACCAAACACTAATTGCAATAAAAGCACCTCAAGGGTCTTCTTTGGAAGTGCCCAATCCTGATGTGGTAAGTAACCAGGAAAACAATAACCAGTCCATAACTCCATATACAATGTGCTGCATGTCTAGTTATCATTAACTGTTTCATAACTTTATCTCATTTATTTCATAAGATGATTGGCGATAGCCTTCAAAGGAGATATAGACTAGTAATACGGAGTACAATGGGTCCAATTGATCTTTACTTGGTTAGGTAATGCTTGAATCTTCTCTTGAAGCTGGTGCCTGAAAAAGTAAGTTATCTGACATACATCCTTACTATATTGTTAGTAAAACTGAAGAAAAAATGGAGGGAAAGCTGGGTGATGCTGCAGAACCAGCAGGGCACACAGATGTGGCGAAGCATGGCTCCATAGAACGCCCCAGTGCAAAAAGAGCTTGGGAAAGGAGTAGAAAGGAGGAGGTGGCGCTTAAGGCTCAGAAGACTCAGAAAACTCCAGATCTAAATCCCCCATGTCATTCTGAAGGAGTGCTGAGGAGGATTAATCCTTCAGATGTTGACGTAAGTTAGATCTGAACTTATGAAGTCTACCCTTTTTTATACTATATATAATATTTATACAAGGTGAAGGTGATGCATTCCATAATCATATCAGTTAACTAAGAACATCGAGCCTTATGACTTATAGAAGAATTACACAATTCTGAACTCCAGTTCTACATTAGTACATTGCATACTTACTCGTAAGTTGCATCTTGATTTCTTTTTATCCCTGTAATTGCATCATTTTTTACTTGTGAAAATACATTGGGTTTGCCCCTACTTGCTGTATCTTTTCTGCTTGAAAAGATCAAAGCAAATAGTATACTTAGCTATTCATGATCCTACTACACTTTTGCAGAGTGGAGCAGACTACTTGCTGCTTACAGACTATGATGTTAGCATCACTGATATGTGGAGAACAGAGGGTATCCTTTTTTTTTAATACTAGTATTAATGAGGTCTTGTTTAAATGTCATCTACAATAAATCCATAGGTACTTGCAGTTCCTGAATTGAAGTATTACTTAACATGGTAAATAACAGAAATGCAGTTGGATGAGATAGACCCCAATGATTTCTTAGCTGAAGTGGTGAGCTCACCAGAGACACTCGAGCAGTAGCCAGCTGCAATTGGTGTACGTACAGCTGTGGGCTCTAACCAAGGTATTACTACGCTGGATGTTTTGGAACGAACTGAGCTCATTTTGGATGGCAATGCTCCTTTTGAGACTCCTGGGAGGGGTGGTTTCTACCACGTCACACGTCCTTTCTCCGTGTGGAAGGCAGGATACAGCCGTTGAGCTATGCCTGGTGAGATAGGCCTTTTGCTGTGGTTGCTGTCACACATTTGGTGGCTTATACAGCAAATGTGTATCAGTGGCATGGATGCAGAACAATGCGGCAATCAGGCGTATAAACTGAACCGCTGGTTACAGAGGTGCATGCCTCCAACTTGTAGGGGGTCAGGCTTATGTGTTATGCCCACCTGATTCTGCCTTTGGACGGCGCCACAATTTTTGTGTACATACTATGCCTAGGCTGCCTAGATGTGTAGCAAGTAAGTAATGTCAAGCATCTTCAGCAAATCCCATGCTGAAAACTGTAAACCTCATCGCTAAACTCTGAAGCAAGTGCATTGTCAGCTTCTAGTTTAAAAACTCTCCATTCGTCATTCATTATTACTGCTAGTTCAAAATCGTTATTGAACAGCTTTTGCAAAAGCAGCACCAGATAGATTCACTGGCATCGCCTACTAGTAGTAGAACACCTATATGTATAGCTATTTGCATAGACTACATGATTGATTCATCAGTGAGAGCTGTACTTTTGAGTGGTGGTGCGTGCGCATCGCTCAGTCGCCGCCCTTCCTGATCTTGCCAATCCAGCTGGCCACCACCGGCGTCAGCGCCACCGTCGGCGGGAACCTGATCGGCGACGCGGCCTTGTGCGCGGCGTAGGCCAACGCGAAGGTCCCGACCTTCCCTCCCGTCTCCCCTGTCACGATCCCGACCTGCAATGCAACGCACAAATGACCATCCATGGCCAGCCGGAGGGCACACACCGCTGGCGAGGCGATTGCACAGTTCGGGTGGTGGCTTGAGGTATCAAAGCAGCTCTCTCTCACCTTGGCGAGCAGGTCCTGCACGTCGACGCCGGCGCTGATGAGGAGGTAGCAGAGGGTGAAGGAGACGATGGAGAGGGAGATGGAGGTGGCCAGGTACGCGCCGCCGTACTTTGCCAGGAGCTCCTTGGCCTGGTCCGTCCGCGACTTCTTCCGCTCGCCGCCTCCTTCCTCGTCGTCCTTGGAGCTGAACACCTGCAGTGCAGCCATGGAGAGAGCGCGACACGACGCAGCTCGCTCAGCTCACATGTGGCTGGTGAGGATGAAACCTGATGAAAGGGGTGGGTGAGTGCCGCCTGCGTCGGTACTGTCCCCCGCTTACTTTCCAGAGGCCGAACTCGAGCCCGTACTTCTCGGTGATCTCCTCGGCCGTCTTCGCCTCCCCGTCCTTCGTCTCTTGCACGGCCGACACCGCGAGCCGCCGCCGCGGAGGCCGGACGGACCGAGAGCAACAGGCGAGGGAGCCGCGCCGGAGCCGGAGCCGGAGCTGCTGCGTGGGCGTGGGCGCCGCCGCGGCGAGGCTGGGAAGGAGCAGAGCCGTTGCCGCCATGGTTGGGCGCGGCTGGGATTGGCTGAAGGTGGAGCAGAAACGATGGTGGCGAGGTGGGGACACGCACGGCACGACCCAACCGCTGGGGTAGCGGACAAGATAGGGGGAGAAAGGAGGAGCAGCAGAGCGGACTTGCTGTGGAGTTGTGCTTGTGATGGGCGGCTGAAATGCTTCTGGGCCTCCGCGTCTCCGGGCCTGGAGGCTTGTTGTGTGAGAAGCCCAGGAGTGGCAACGTGAGGTGGAGCAAGGGGACAAGTTGCCTGCCGCTGTGCCATGGAGTAGGGAGGACCAGCATAAACGGCCCCCCCCCCGAAGGGATAATCGGGGTTAATTAAAGACTGCTGCCTTTTGCTCGCACCAGATGAATCGAAGCCTTGGTGTCCTCTTCTTGGCTCGACATCTGTCTCAACTCATATTGCAGAAAGAACCTCCAAATTCTTTAGAACCAACCCGCACTCAACTTCCTCAGACCAAAGCAGTATCTACATTTGGGGCTTTTTTGTCGAACGACCCCCTCAAGGCACTTTACAGAGAGCCCCCTCTACTCGCCCTGAAGGCCTGAACCCTATCCCTCTCCCTCATTCCTCTCTCTTCTCACAGCCGCCAAGCCCCTCCCCAATCCTCTCTCTCTCTCTCTCTCTCTCTCTCTCTCTCTCTCTCTCTCTTCCTCCCACCTCCGCCGCACTTCCGTGCTCACCATAATGGTTCACCCACATGACGCGGCGAGCGGTGCTTTGGTGGCGAGTGGCGACGCAAGTGCGAGATTCGTCGTCCGCTAGCTTGCCTCCGAGGTCTCCACCTTTCGTCACCGCTCCCTCAAGCTGCCACCATTTCTAGGAAAGGAGCCCATCATCTCATGGAAAAGTGCTCCAAGGGGAGGGGTCGGTGGGCTCCTCCATCCACTATGTCACTAGGAGTCAGCGGTGCAGCGCATGAGGCCTCCATGTTGGGAGCAGCGGCGGCGGCGGCCAGGAACTCCAGGCCCCTCCACCTCCAAGGCGAGCATGGTGGCCATGGCTGCTCCAACATGTTGTATCTTCCACGATGCACGCCTCACTGGATCAAAGCAGACCCAACCGCTCTGCAGTCAGATCCAGGAGATCCAACCATGTCTGTTGTAGATCTAGCTACTCGTGCAGTGGAACGGGCCCATCGTGCTGGTAATGTCATCTGCTTCTGTTGGGATCTAACTTCTGTGTTCCGAGCGCTAATTTTGTTTTGTTTGGGAATCCAGGTGGAGGCCATGGGTTAGTTCGCCAACTCTCCGCCTCTCCGTCCAGCCTCCTGTTCCAGCTGGTAAAAGTATTAATTTAGATCTGGAGTTCTCATTTATGTTGATAGTGTGTGGACTGTGAAGCCTAAATATGTATTTATCCTATGACTCCCTCCATCGGCTGCCCTAAGTTTTCTTTTAAGTTCTATTCAGGGAAAAAAGACTAAGTTTTCTTTTAAGTTCTATACAGGGGGAAAAAGAGTAATATGTATGACACAATTAACATAGTTAGATATAACATGAAATATATTTATGCTATACTTTTTTGAGGACTTTATAGGAAAAATACTAATATTTGTGACATAAAAATTACTATAGGTAAATATAACATGAAACATATTTTTATCCTGCACTTTTTTGGGTGTCAGGCTTAGCATGGCGCTAACCATGAGTGCTGCTGCTAACTGGAGTATAGTTAAGGACAACCCTTCCTTTGCCAAGCTACTTTGTGGAATTAAAAGGGCAAAGTGCATGATAATGCAGAGACATGCACACTAGGCTAGCTGCCTCTGCCTAGGCTAGCAAATGTTGGTGTGTTTTGTTAAACAAATTTGTTACGCCGCATTTGTCCCCCTCATTCTAAACTTGCTTTATTTTTTATTGGCTGATGTAAGTTTATTCTTTAGTCCTTGAACTTGCTCCATGATTTGGGACCAATGTCCATAATGCACTTGCTCCATGAAGTAGCTATCGCCACTTTGTGATGTTGCTCCACATAATATAGCTCTATGAAACAAGTGTAGGAATTTACATGTCACTTTCCTTCTTCCTCTACTTTAATCAAATTAGTTATAATGAGTGATAAACTTGACAGGAGTATAGGATATGATGGAAGACGTATTCCATTTGAATTTACTGCATTTACACTGGAATTTACACTGGAAGGTTTCCATCTGATATCTGTATATGATGGAAGATGTATTCCATTTGAATTCACTGCATTTGATTGCTAGAATTCTGCGGTCCACAGACTAGTCTGAACTAAGCTTCAATAAGCTCTGTTAACAATCGATGAGTATCTAATTTTATGCCCCCATTGTGCTCTTCAAGCTTTCAACACCGGAAGGTTTCCATCTGCATATGACTGAAGATTATTCAGTTCGCTGAAAAGAGAACTTTGAGAACAGGCTTGCTTTCACGAGTCTTCATGATGAAGATTTATATCCATCCAGTTGAATGCATTGTGTTTGTTTATCGGAAATCTGCATTCCGCAGATTAGTCTGATCCAAGCTTAAATATTGTGATGTCGACTTTTTATTACAGCGAAGCAAGGGAAGGGGTAAGGCTACCGGTTCACTCTTTGGGTGAAGCCACCAAACAAGATCGCCAGCAACCAAACACCCATAAGTCGGCTACACTAGGCTAGCCAAGTAGAATTACATCAAACCAAACACTTCAACATACAAACCAGGCCAGTGAGAGCCTAGCAACCAAACAACCCCGTCCTGGCTACCTGGGGGCAGGTTAGGGCTGGCCTGGCTACATTGGGCTATCCAGGCTACCTGGGGCTACAAACCAAACACACTCATGATGTCCTTTCAGTAAATTCCCACTGATACTTTAGCTGTTGAGTTATGTAATTTTAAAACAGACTCTTTACAGCTATATCAGAAATTCGAATATTCAGAGTAGGTTAATACCAATTCACGATGTTTTACTTTTACCCATCACCATGGTGGTGGTAGTGGTAATTCTTGCCAGTTGCAAGGGACTCCCAAATTTAGAGTAAAGCAAGTAGTGATGGTCTTGAGTAAGTGTCTCCATGAAAGTAACAGTGTGTGAATGTAACTAATATATTTGATTTTGTCTTAATTATTATCAAGGTTTTAAGAATACTGATATTAGTATTGTTTTTCAAGGAATAGATATTGAGTATATTTTTGGCAGCACCTTTTCTTTAAAAGTTGCAAAATGGCTGGGATATAGGTATGGTTACAAACATTAGCATTGACCTCCATTTAGTTGCACAACTTTGATATAAAGTTCTGATTGGTTGATTTTAGTTTGATGTTTCTGCACCAATATTGAGTTAGCTGTGGTTGATGACTTGAAGTCCTTTTGTGTCCATTGTTGATGTTTTACCATGCATCTTTAGCTGATAAATTAACTAAGGTTAACATGGTTGAATAAAATGGGAATGTCATAGTTTCCTTGTTATGTTGTACTCTGATCCACTTCGTGTTTGAGTGTGTCTCTAACACCCTTTTCCATTTATAGAGCAGGCAAAGATACCAAATCAATAGAGGACGGTTGCATTCTTAATCAATGGTGTGGCTAAATAGAAACATATGGGCGACTGATATGGACATACAAACCATGCTATTTGCACTATCAGTACATTGAAGATATGTGATTGCTTCATAATTTGTACTCTGCTTTGATTGGTTCCATATGCCAAATCTTAATTAGATGCCGATGGCAATGATTGTATATATAAAATGATTGTATTTGAATTTTAGTGTTACCATCTAATTATAAAAGCAATAGTCATTGGACATGGATAATAGCTTCTGTTTTAATATCATTGTAGGGTGCCCGAAGGGCGCCTGATGTTCTAGTACAATACAAGGATGAGCTCCTTTGTCCTTGGAAAAACTGGAAGCTCTCGAACATCAAACACAACTTTCTAGCGCACAACTTTCTAGCAATATATCTTCTTTTTTTTTCTCTTGAAAAACTACGTAAAAAACTTGCGTTTCATTGTATTAAAAGCCAAAAAATAGGTTTTTTAAGATACTGTGTAAAAATTGTGCTACGTGAAAACAACAGCTTCTAGAAAAACAACATCATACTTGAAAGGTCCAAATGGCTAAAGAGGAGGAGGAGGGGGTGAATAGCCTATTTAAATTTTCTACAAATTTTACTAAACAAGGGAGTTAGTAAAATAAGTGACGAAGCTATTAGCACTAGCACAACTAATTTATGCAAGCCACCTACACAAGTCTAACAAGAAGGCTAAACACTAAACCACAACAACTAGAGAAGGCTACACAACAACTCTACTCTAAACAAGGACTAAGCTACACAAGCTAAACAACTAACAAGGTAGGCAAGTATGTAAAGAGAAGAGAGTGATTGTTATACCGACGTTGTAGAAAAGAGATATATCCAATCAATCACATACACAATCACAAGAGAGACCTCGGCAAGAGATGACACAAGATTTTTTACCGAGGTTCACTTGCTTCCCGGCAAGCTACTCCACGTTGTGGTGATACACCCACTTGATGGATCACGAGCTAATTGGCAATCTAAAGCCAAACCCTCAGCGGGTGCCGCACATCCACTCACAAGATGGGAATCCTCCAAGCCACGAGCAATCCACTAGAGTAACCAATTTGCGATCTCCCGCTGGGAAGGCTCAAGAACCCCTCACAAATTATTTGGTGAGGCTCGAAACAATCTCCAATCACGAGCTCAACACCACCGCTGCTCCAAGCCGTCTAGGGCATCGAGAAACACCCAAGAGTAACAAGAAATCCACAGCAAACTCAAAGATCAAGTTCCACTAGATGCAACTCTCAAAGCAATGCACTTGAATCTCACTCAATCTCACTAGGATTAGCAATCAAGCAAGGAGATGAGTGGAGGGAGTGTTCTCTAGCTCAATGTATGTCTCAAGTAATCAAATGTACAAGAGCCAACCTCCTAAAGCCGGCCACCTCCGATTTATAAGCCCCTCAAAGAGATAGAGTCGTTGGCTCTGTCACTGGGCTGAAATTGGGGGCACCAGACGCTTAGCAGAGAGCCACCGGACGCTCGACCCCCTGCGTCTGGTGCTCTGGAGTTAGCCACGTGTCCACCTTCAAATCTCACGCGTCAAACTCTAACGGTCACCTGCAGACCATCGGACGTGACCAAGTGAGCACCGGACGCGTCCGGCTCACCGGTCACGTGCGCAGAGAGTTCTGCAAACACACGACCTCACCGGACTCAGAGTGCTCACCGGACCCATGCGCAGAGAGGGTTGCAAACCGCCTGCACACCGGACTCACACCACCGGACGCACCTTGAGCGTCCGTTGCTCTCAGTCAGAAACCCCCTACTGAAGACAGTCCACACCGGACGCATGAACAAGGAACACTCTGCGTCCGGTGCTCAACCCTAACAGGGCCAAGCACTGACAGCACACCGGACCCTAAATGTCAGCGTCCGGTGCCTCTGCGCACTGCGTCTGGTGAGTGTTTCTCAGTGAAAGTGGTAGTAAGTTAGGGAGGGTCAGACCCAAATAATGGAAGTAGTTTTCTTTGGAAATGATCGTGCAGCGAGACAACAGTACATACAGCAAGAGGAGATGCTGCAGCAGGCTGGGTATACCATTCATCCTAGAGGTTGTCCTACCACCCCTCTGCATATTGTTGAGTTTGATGATAGTTATATGAGGGACAACACTGATGAGTTCGAACTAAAAGCCCCGCATGATACTATGGACCATCTAATGGTTAATTATGCAACTAGCTGGAAAGCTGTAGAGGAAGCAAGAGAGATGGATCCCTACGCTCACAGCAAGATAAGTGGTGTTGATTATCGCTTTTGGAATGTTTTTCATTCAAATCTCTATGCCACTGCTATTCTACCAGCTAGGAAAGGAAAGATATGTGAGATGCACTTCATTGATTTTGATGCTATGCAAGCAAAAGAAGAACCTGATTTTGATGTGGCAATCAAAGTGTGTGACAAATTTGAGCTCTCTAGTATTATGACCTTTCAGTATAACTGGAATAGAGATATTCTTGCTCAGTTTCAGGCTACATATTTCTAGAATAGAGATAATGATGAGGTGCATTGGATGACAGATGACACTGAAAGGTCCTAATATGGCTAGAGGGGGGTGAATTCTACAAACACACTAGAGCAAAAGGTTAGTAAAAAACAAAGCGAAGCTTTTTGCTCTAGCTCTAAAGGGGTGTTTGCAAGCCACCTATCCCACAATTCTAGTTGATATAATCACTAGACACACAAGAGCTATGTCACTACTTACACTAGAAAGCTAACTAAAGTTTCTATACAAGTAAGTAAGCTACTCTAGTTTGCGAGAATGTAAAAGAGAGGATGAGATATTTATACCACCAAGTAGGGGATGAACCAATCACCAATATAAACAATCAAGCATAGGGAGAATGCCAATCAAACACAATGGAGACACCAATTTTTCTCCCGAGGTTCACGTGCTTGCCGGCACGCTACGTCCCCATTGTGTTGACCAACACTTGGTGGTTCGGTGGCTAAGAGGTGTAGCACGAACCTCGTCCTCACTAGGAC
>Ga0182004_10002005_pt1 | contig 15556 bp, 11 predicted proteins | sample Sormic07211540_1_FD_120479 | JGI IMG/M metagenome (GOLD analysis project Ga0182004, IMG submission 120479) | Endophyte microbial communities from Sorghum bicolor roots, Mead, Nebraska, USA - 072115-40_1 MetaG | ecosystem: Host-associated > Plants > Roots > Unclassified | place: USA: Nebraska...
CTAGGGTTAGCAGCGAGGACCGTACCTGCGGTGGCGGCGTGCGGCCGCGGGCGTGAAGCGCGGGCAGACTCGGCGCGCGGCACAGGCTCGCGTGGTCTGCTGTGGGCGGACTTGGAGCGCTGCTGGCTCATCGGAGGTGCTGCCTCGAAAGGGGGCGCGGGCCGACACAGGCGAGTTTGGGCGCGAGCGGCTAGAGCGCTCGGCAACCGGCGGGCACAGCTGTGCGGGCGCGGGCCGGCGCAGGCGAGAGCGGGCGCGAGCGGCCAGCGCGCTCGGTAACCGGCGAGCGAGAGCTGCGCGGGCGCGGGTGACGCAAGCGGGCGTGGGCACGAGCGGCCAGCTTGCTTGGGCAGCCGGCTGCCCCAGTGGTGCCCTGTGCACCGTGTGCTGGCGAGAAGAAGAGGGAGGAAGAGTTGAGGAGAAGTTTGAGGGAGTTCTGGGTGAAGCTCTGAAGCTTGACAAGACCGAGGACCTGCTGCTGCTGTTGCTCTGTAAGTGAAGGTGGAGGCCCTTGTTACTTGTGTGTACTGAAGTGATTTAGACTTGTGGAGAGACAGATTTGGGGAGGAAGATGGATGCAGAAAAAGAGATAGGGAAGCCAGGAGATAGTGAGGGTAACAGTGAAGGTGAATCACTAGTTACTAAGACTGAGTTGAAAGAGAAGATAAAATCGATGATTCAGGGGCTTATAGAGATGAATCTGATTGGTCCTAGGGAGGTGCGTGAGCTCAAATTGGAGCTCATTCCAAATGATGTGAAGTTAGAAGGAAGTAAGAATTATTTGAGTTGGGCTAGAAGAGTGCAGGTGATACTAGGAGGAAAGGGGGTAGAGAACTATTCGAGGGAGGATTGTGTTGAGCCAGCTAACAAGCTGAGCTCTGAATGGAGGGCATGGCACACAACAAACTCTACCATAGTGGCATGGTTACTGTCATCCATGTCACCATCGGTTAGTAAAGTGGTGGAAGCTATGCACACTGCAGCACAAATATGGAAAACTCTGAGTAACAGATATTCCAAGCAGAGAAATGTAATGGTGATGATGGAGATTTAGAACAAGGCCGATGCAGTGAAACAAGCAGGAAGATCAGTGGAGCAATATGCGAGTGAGTTACAGTACTTGTGGGGAGAGTTGGATCACTATGCTCCACTCAACATGAGAGATCCACAGGATGCCCATGAGGTTCAGAAGTGGATTGAGGACAGGAGGGTGACTCATTTTCTGAAGAACCTAGATCCTGAGTTTGAGAGCAGAAGGACTGCGTTTTGCCACCAGGAGAGTCTCCCTACCATGGAGGAGGCTGTATCAGCCATGGTTATTGAAGAGAGCAGACTGAGGATGATGAGTGGTAACAATCCTGTAAAATCGGCCTATACCTCAGTGGCAGAGAGAAAGTGCTACAATTGTGGAGAGGAGGGACACTTGAGCTATAATTGTCCCCTTCCCAAGAGCTATGGTGGTAGAAGTGGAAGTCGTGGAGGTCGTGGTGGTGCTCGTGGTGACCAAGGAAGTCGTGGTGGTCGTGGTGGAGGACGTGGCAGAGGCCGTGGAGGTACTCAGGTCAATGTTGCTGCCTGGGAGAGTGGTTCTCAGATCACTACTACTACCACAGGAGATCTTCCATCTGTCACACTAACTGAGGAGCAAGTCAAGCAATGGGAAGAATGGCAAAATATGAAAGGAGCTGAAATTTCCAAAACCACCTCAGATGGTCCTATGATTGCCACCACCAGTCACTTTGGTAACTTTGCCAACTATGCCCATTTGGGCAAAGGTACTAAGGCACAGGCACTTGCATCCACATATAGGCATGACATAGAATGGGTCATTGATTCAGGAGCATCCAAGCATGTCACAGGCATATCTAGTTCTTTTAAAACATACACTCCACACTCATATTCTAAAACTATTCAAACTGCCGATGGCACATCTCAACCCATTCATGGTGTAGGATCTGTAGAGTGCACCCCATCACTTTACTTATCATCTGTCTTGCATGTCCCTTCTTTCCCAGTCAACCTCCTCTCTGTTAGTTCATTGGTTGATCAATTTAAATGCATCGTTACATATGATGAAAACCTTTGTATTTTCCAGGAGAAGGGGGCGGGGAGAGTGATTGGGACTGGAATAAGGCGTAATGGGTTGTGGATTATCTATCAGCAGAACTCAGCATTGGCAGCAGTTGTTGGAGCACAGGAGCAGGAGATCTACTTGCTTCATTGTCGGTTAGGACATGTGCCCTTTGAAAGTTTAAATAAACTCTATCCTGCTATGTTTAAGGGTGTGGACAGAAACAAACTTGTGTGTGATGCATGTGAACTTGGGAAACATACAAGGTCAACCTATCCTAGTATTGGTCTTCGTAGTTGTGAACCCTTTATGATGATACATTCTCATGTTTGGGGTCCTTGCTCAGTTACATCATTAAGTGAGTTTAAGTGGTTTGTCACCTTTATTGACTGCCATACTCATATGACATGGATCTACATGCTTAGGGGTAAGCATAAAGTACTTCGATGTTTCCAAGACTTCCACAATCTGGTTGTCAATCAGTTTAATGCTAGGATTGGAATTATCCGCACTGATAATAGAAAGGAATATGTGAACAATGATTTTGTAGCATACCTATCAAGTCATGGCATTCTCCGCCAAACCACATGTCCTAATACCCCAGCACAAAATGGCGTGGCTGAAAGGAAAAAGAGGCATTTGTTGGAGGTGGCAAGATCTCTAATGTTTCAAATGAATGTGCCTAAGTATCTCTAGAGTGAGGCAGTGTTGACTGCAGCATACTTAATCAATCGTATTGCCATCTAGGATTCTTGGAATGAAATCCCCAGCTGAACTTTTATTAGGGCGATTGGGATTCAAGGTAGCCCCCAAGATATTTGGTTGTGTTTGCTTTGTCAGGGATCATAGACCTTCAGTTGGCAAGTTAGACCCACGAGCAATAAAGTGTTTTTTATTGGATACTCCTCTACACAAAGGGGTTACAAGTGTTGGGACCCTATCGGAAGGAAATTGTTTGTGAGTATGGATGTGACTTTTCGTGAGCTTGAACCATACTATGTAAAACCATGGGATCTTGATCCATTCTTGGAAGAATTCTCTTTAGTCACTGAGAGTGACAGTAGAGAGGGGGAGAATGAAGGAGCTGACACTCAAGAGGAGGTGATTGTTGGTATCATCCTGTGTCCAATGGATAGGTCTGGAACTGAAGAGGATAATAGTGTGGGTGTGAGGAATGGGGAATGTGAAGACGAAGAAATAGTTGGTGGTGAGGTAGTTGGTGATGGGAATGTAGAGACAATCGATGAAGGTAGTGAAGAGAACGGTGGATCAAAGGAGTCAGGAGTCAGGGGGATAGTTGCAAAAGAGCCAACGGTGGATCAAAGGAGATGGTTCAGGAGTCAGGGGGAGCGAACAGCTGAGAAGGAGCCAATTGTGTATCAAAGGAGACGATTTAGGAGTCAGGGGGAGCAAGTTGGTACATCACAGCCACAACAGCCTGTTTCACCAGTCCCAAATCTCTCCTCGGACCTCTCTCCATTGAGCTCCTCAACCCAATCTAGATCAACCGGTAATGTCTCTCCTACTCCTAAGCATGTAGAGTTATCCCTTGCACAAAGTAGAGAAACTAGATCTAATTTTGGAAAACCTCCTATTCAATACGGATTTGGGCATCTTAGTATAGATCATGACATTGCCAACTTCCTCTCATACTCTCGTCTTTCACCTGCATATAGAGCTTTTATTGCATCTTTACAAACAGTGCCGATTCCAAAGGACTGGAAGTGTGCAAAACAGGACCCCAAGTGGAAGGCAGCAATGGAGGAAGAGATACATGCTCTTCAGAAGAACAAGACATGGGAGTTAGTCTCACTTCCAAAGGGGAAGAGAGTTGTGGGGTGTAAGTGGGTCTTCACTGTGAAGCAAAACCCAAAAGGAGAGGTGGACAGATACAAGGCAAGGTTGGTTGCAAAAGGGTATAGTCAAACATATGGCATTGACTATGATGAGACCTTTGCTCCTGTGGCAAAAACGGGTACTGTTAGGACCCTAATCTCCTGTGCAGTTAACTTTGGTTGGCCTCTACATCAGATGGATGTGAAGAATGCATTTCTTCATGGTGACTTACAGGAAGAAGTCTATATGGAAATTCCACCAGGGTTTGCTAACAACCAAACCGTTGGCAAGGTGTGTAGACTAAAAAAGTCGCTCTATGGATTAAAGCAATCACCCAGGGCATGGTTTGACGGGTTTAGGAGGGCAGTCTGTGGTATGGGCTACACTTAATGCAATGGTGATCATACGGTCTTCTATAAGCATAGGGGATCATTTATCACCGTTATGGCAGTGTATGTGGATGATATTGTGATTACAGGAGATGATGTGGAGGAAATCAGATGCTTGAAGGAGAATTTGGGAAAAGCCTTCGAGGTGAAGGATCTCGGACCACTCAAGTATTTCCTTGGGATTGAAATTGCTAGGTCACCTAAGGGGATAGTTCTTTCTCAGAGGAAATATGTCCTTGATCTGTTGACAGAGACTGGGATGCTTGGATGCAGACCGAGCAACACTCCTATTGATAGAAATCATCAAATTAGTGCTGAGTGTGGAGATTCTGTCAACAAAGAAACATATCAAAGGCTAGTTGGAAGATTGATATACCTGTGCCATACGAGACCTGATATTTCATATGCAGTGAGTGTGGTAAGCAGGTATATGCATGATCCTAGAACAGGACATATGGAATTGGTCTACAGAATATTGAGGTATCTAAAAGGAACACCTGGGAGAGGGCTATGGTTCAAGAAGAACATGCACTTGGATTTGGAGGGATTTTGTGATGCAGATTGGGCAAGCAGCAGGGATGACAGAAGGTCCACATCTGGTTATTGTGTGTTTGTGGGAGGCAATCTTGTCTCATGGCGCAACAAGAAGCAAGCGGTTGTGGCGCGGTCTACTGCAGAGGCTGAATACAGGGCAATGACATTGAGCCTGTGCGAGATGTTGTGGCTAAAAGACTTGTTGAAGGAGTTGCGGGTGTTGAGGAATGAGACCATGATGCTCCATTGTGACAATGTTGCTGCAATCAATATTGCAAATAATCTAGTCCAGTTTGATCGCACCAAGCATGTTGAGATTGACAGATTCTTCATTAAGGAAAAACTTGATAGTGGGGCTCTAAGGCTAGAGTACGTAAAATCACGTAGTCAACTAGTGGACTGTTTTACTAAGGGTTTAGGACCTAGTGAGAAGGAGTTGAATTGTAACAAGATGGGCATGATAGATATCTTTAACCCATCTTGAGGGGGAGTGTTGGTGTAAATAGAAACTTGTAAGAGGGTTCTTATGTAAAGTGGAACAAAATGAATAGAGTGAGGGTGGGGTGTCCAACACACCACCAGAAGCTTCCTAATCCCCAAATCGCAACAATATGGTTCTTGTGACTTACTGTAAAACTCTAGGACGAACCCCCATCCATATGCATTGAAAATATGACATAGAATCACAGATTTTTTTTAGCAATGATTGCATTCACTGATCACTTCATACAGTCCGACTATTTGCCTTGTGCTTACTCATCGCTTCATAAAGCATTAATTAAGAATGCATAAAGGAATTGCATATCATGGCCCCAAGAAGAGAGAATGGGAGACCTAATTAATTGCATATGCCCATCAATCTTCATTTCAAAAAAAAAATACTTGCATAAAGAATTTCTGTTTGGACAGATCTATTACTTCCTCCGTTTCAAACTATGAGTCATTTTACTTTATCCTATGTCTTGATAGTGTGTTTATTTAAACTTAGAGAGTAAGGACAAAGGGGAATGGATAACTTAGAAGAAGACAGACAGAAGGAGAAGGTTCAGTTCAAAATTGATGCATACTTTCGGTGAGAAGTTCCGCTCCTGGTTCGCACAGTGAGCCTTTCAGCTGGAGATACCACATTTCTGTCAAGTGAAAGTGAATTAAATGTCGAAAGATGAATTAAAAAATTAATTTGTAACCAGCTTTCAGTCAGAACCTTTCTGTAACGCTGGCACCGGCAACATGGCCATCAGCTCTTTGTTCGCCATCATCCTCTTCCTCGCTGTCACTAGAACTGCCAAGTTGTTCTTGTTCACCTCCTTCCTCAGTGTCAGGAATTGAAGTCCCTGCTACGTACATTTCAGATGGCACATAGCATTGGGAGTCAGCAGCTGGTATGTATCCAGTTGGAGCATCTCTTCGGTGGTGATTGTGGCATCCCTTGTAAACTATGTCCAAAATCTGACCATCTGCAGATAGCCTTACCAATTTCTTGACCATACAGTTTGCATCGGAGCATTTATAACAGACTAATCGGTCTGAGTCTAGAAAATTTTCCTGCAGACCCAAATTCGTCCAGATATAGCCGTCATCTGCTGAATTAGATGGCAAAGTATTAGCCAGCCGAACAGGGCGAATCCCTTGATCAGCCATACTATGCTGAGGGTAAGCTGATTGGTTCTCCATTAATTCCCAAAAGATTAGACGATTTTCAACTATTCCTGGGAGTGGTTTATCGAATTCAGAAACCCTGCATGGATCAAGTACAGATAGAATTGGGTTTTCAGTCACATGCTAAGCAAGGCACACATCTCTAAATCCTACCAAAAGACAAAGGGCAATAAACATCTTTTCTTTGGAGCAAGTGTTACGAAATCTTGAGAATTTATTAAGTGAAGCACATAAGGAAGACAAAAGGAAATACATGTTAAGAACTAAGAAGTGAAGCACTACGAAATCAATTCAATATAATCCTGAAATCACAAAAGATGAAAAAAAACATTCATTCACCCCTAGGCCCTGTAGAACAAACTGTTGTGGGATTATGAGCCGAACGATAGGCAGGTACAGGAAGCAGATCAATCACCTGTTAAGGGTAGTGCAGCATGGCTTTGATCCGAGTGGTTGGTTCGAAGAAAGTAGGAAGATGGGTGGGTGCTGGGTGGTGTCTATGCAAAGATGACATGGCTGGAAACAGCATAGCGTGTTTGGATCTGAAACAATACGACAGGAAACAATAATACAATACAGTGTTGGGGGGCAACTCCAAGAAGTTATATAAAAACAGGATCCACAAACAAGGATTTAGCTATTCTCTCCAAAATAAATAACGTTCCAAAAAAAAATGTGCCGCAGCCTCATTTGTAAATTAGCCATTCTTTATTCTTGAAAGGGCCACGTCATCACCGGCCAGCTGCCCAGCATATTGGAGTATTAGGGAAGAGCTGAATATTCAGTTATAAGAATAAAATGTGCCAAAGTTTCATTAACTTTTGAGAGGTCCATCAATGCTCTCAATCTATATTTTTGGATCCTAAACTTTTAAAGTGGTTCGGTGAAGATCCATACCCTTTCATTTGGCCGTTAAATACTGACCGTAGCGTGTGTAAGAAAAATGCATATTGAGACATTTACTACTTATTGTAAGCTTCGGGTTTTCGATGAGTTCAGGCTCTTTTCATTTGCTACATGCTTGCTGCACGTCTATGGTTCTCTTAGGGTGGATGAGTGACGAAGGTGGAGCTGCTTTCTTTGTAGGATGCAAAAAAGCTTTGCAACATGATATGTTGTGTTCATTTTCTTTGGAGGGCGGGGTTTGTTGTGAGTAGGTGGCGGTGTGTTAGTGTTTTACTGATGTTCGCTGTAGGAAGTTAGAGTTGCTTATCCCTAGAACTTGTGATAAGCTCGAGAACAATGTGTTGTGGACTTCGTTAGTTGTGTGTTATCTTTATTATATATGTGTTGCTTAGGGTTAGCCGTCTTGGTTGTCATGCTTAGGTTTTTTGCTGGTTTACTTTAATAAACTATGTGACATTTTTAGGTCTGGTTTAGGGATGGCAGTGGGGCAGTTTCAGGGCAGGGCCCCGTGGGTTTCAGGTTCGGTGGGTGTTCCTCCCATAGTTGGTTTTAGGGGCCCAAAACTTATCGGGTTCGATTTTGAATTTTGGTTTCCATCCACGGATGCCTAATGGAGGCCCAAAGTAGATCATTTTGAGTCATGGAATTGTGTGTTCTTTGTTGCCTCTTGTATATACACATGGATATGTAATATATATCATGCATTGTTGCTAGAAATTCCTTATTGCTTTTTTATTGTCATATAGTGTTGAGTTTCATGTTTCGGGAACCAATCGAGTTTCTGGGATCCATCGGGTTTGGTGGCGGGGTTTGGATTACCAAGCCCGAATTGATGTTCGGGGCAGTTTTAGGTTTTGAGTTTGGGTTTCAGTTCAGGTCCACAGAAACTCCCTTGACCCAAATCCAACTCATTGCTATCCCCAGTCTAATTTCCCTCATAAACTGAATAAATTCTATTTCTTTTTAATTGAAAGATAAAACTCTTGCCAATACATTAAAAAACAGCTATTCACTCCTAAAAAAGTACTGCAGCCTCCTTCGTCAGTTAGTCATTCTCTATAGTTTTAAAAGGGCCACGTCATAACTTGGTAGCTGCCTAGCATATTGGAGTACTAGGGAAGAACTAAAAATTCACTTAGAAGAACAAAATGTGCCAAAGGTTCATTAATTTTTGAGATGATCTCATCTAGATCTATCAACTCTCAATCTGCATTTTTGGGCAGAGGTTCACTGAAGCTCCATCATTTGGCTATTAGATCCGACGTGGCATGTGTAAGGAAAATGGCACCTAACTAGAGTCATTAAGTGATTTAGGTGAATGAGTGACAATATGATCATTTGGACTATTGTGTGCTACTATACAAGGTTTTAGTTCAATGGATGCCAGGATGAACTGAGATAAGGCAACGTGAAGACCAAGTGATCAACAACTAAGGACAAGGACTTGCTTTAAAGACCTTACAAGACATATAAGAAGTTCCAAGCATCATGTAGTCTAAGCCCAGACGAGAAGACGCGAAAAAGTCAACTCAACACACACCGTAGATAGGCATTGTAAAAGTTAGGCCTTGTTCAGTTTGCAAAAAATTTCAAGATTCTCTGTCACATCAAATTTTTGGACGCATGCATGAAGTATTAAATATAGATAAAATAAATAACTAATTATACAGTTTGCCAGTAATTTGCGAGATGAATCTTTTAAACCTAGTTAGTTTATAATTGAACAATAATTACCAAATACAAACGAAAGTGCTATAGTAGCCAAAGCCAAAATTTTTCATCAACTGGCCTTAGGCCTTGTTTAGTTCCAAAAAATTTTGCAAAATAGGAATAGTGTCACTTTCGTTTGTATTTGACAAATATTATCCAAACATGTACTAACTAGACTCAAAAGATTCGTTTCGTCAATTTCGGCCAAACTGTGCAATTAGTTTTTATTTTCGTCTATATTTAATACTTCATGCATGCGTCTAAAGATTTGATGTGACGGGGAATCTGAAAAATTTTGTAAAATTTTCTAGGAAGTAAACAAGGCCTTAGGTAATGCCTAGAGAGGAGAACCGAAAGAAAGGCACAATGTACAGGCACTAGAAAAAAATCGGTGAGGGATCGAAGGCTAAGCATTAAAGCTTCACCAAGACCACGTCACTAGATGGTAGAATAATTCCAACAGCTTCTCTTGTTTTATTTTTGGGAATGGGGGAGTTAGTTGTGTTTTAGGTGTAGCTAGAGCCAAAGTCAAAACTATTTCTTTCGATGCTACAGTAGTCTATGCTGAAAGCTATGACTGATACTGATTTGTTGTGAGAAAAAAATACTACTTTATGCTAAAAGATAGTGCTGATAAGTTTAAACATAGGTTGTGAAAAAACAATGTTCTTTGCATTGGGCACCCGGGGCGAGCAAATCTTTTTATCCCAAATTTTTTGTGGGCCAGCCAAATTTCAGCCTTTAACCAAAGGCCAGCTGAAGTAAGTACATGGTTTGGTTTGGTCACGAACGAAACAGCCCGATGTCTACACGGCCCAATGCCTGAAAGCCCACTCGCTCGGTTCGAAAATGAAAATGGCATGAACCAGCCACCGCATCACTCTTCTTTTCTCTACCTCATTTCAATCCATTCTTCCTGTGAGTTCGATCCATTAAAAGGTCTTAATATAGCTAGAAAGGGTGAATAGCCTAATAAAATTTCTATAAACTTACTAAAGTAAGAAGTTAGTAAATAACAAAGCGAAATTTTTTGTTGTAGCTCTAATTGAGCATTTGTAAGCCACATATCCTAACAATTTTAGTTAGTAAGGTCATTAGACACACAAAAACTATGTAACTACAAGCTACACTAGTAAACTAAGCTACACAAGACAAAACTAACAACTAAAGCTAATTAACTACTTTGCGAAAATATAAATAAAGAGAATGTGGTCTTTATACCGCCGTGTAGGGGATGAGCCAATCACCAAGATACGAACCAATGAATCACTAGGAGAATATCAATCAATCACAATTGAGACACATAATTTTTCTTCCGAGGTTCACGTGCTTGTTGGCACGCTAGTCCCCGGAATGTCGACCAACACTTGGTGTGGTTCGACGGCTAAGAGGTGTAGCACGAACCTCGTCCACGCAATTAGACACCGTCACCCACAAGTGAGGTAACTCAATAACACAAGCAATTTACTAAAATTGCCTTTAGAGCTCCACCGGAGAAGGCACAAGAACCCCTCACAATCATCGAGAGATAGCCATGAACAATCACCAACTCGTGCCAATGCTCCTCGCTGCTCGAAGTCGTCTAGGTGTCGACAACCACCAAGAGTAACAAGAACTCCACAAGCACAACGATCCTCAAGTGCCACTAGATGCAATCACTCATGCAAATACATTTGGAATCACTCTCAATCTCACAAAGATGATGAATCTATGAAGGAGAGTTTATTCCTCGTCTACGCAGAGTTTGTGTCACCTCTCCGGAAGACACATATTTGCGTTTCCCCTCGGCTGCTAGGCATAATGGGTAGTTCGTTTGGGTCTTCCATTGGAAGATGGATTTGGTGACGCAAAACACTGTTCGTGATGTATTTTGCGTTTTGGGATGGTTGTTCGAGACAGTCTAAATGTTGTGGTGTTCTGGTCTAGTGGACGGATTATCTACGCATAATACCATCAGATAACTTTGTTTCTCGATCGTAAACTACTATTAAAACCGATATGTATTTAAGATCATGGCACGTGTTGTGCCATGTTCAGTCTTTTGAATGTTGTGCTTGCCTTGACAATCAGCTATGTTGTCAAAGAGAAATTTCAAGCTCATTTCTAACTGTATGTAAATATGAGCAAACTTTCTTGCCTTGCAAATGTTGATATAAGATTTACCTATGCAGCTGTGGTCTTGTTTCCATGACAATGGGTCAATGGATAGGTAGAGATGTATATAATCATAGGTATCCAAATTTAGCTGTGCATTGTGGTGCCTCCACAGTTCACACAGTTTGTCTATACTGTGTTATCATGCTCCGTTCGATGCGTTCTTTTCTGCACAGCTGACTTTAGGTGCAATTATTTTTAAATCCTTGAATATGGAAGAAGCAAATGTGACCATATGGAACTGACCAAACATACAAGTACAAAACCATTTTGATTTCCTATCGTCAAACAAAATTTTCAGAGTTTAGAAAAAAAAATCAAGTTAAAAACATGTTCATCAAGAGCCTTCATGAGCTGTCAGAACAAACTCTCCAAAACAAAATTAAGCGCTGAACCTTCTTACGTTCTTCAAAGATATATATGGCACATCTCACCCAAAACTGGTCCGCCAAGTACAGCAAAACCAACTGTTGGTTTTTGAAGTTTTGTATATATTTCAGCCTTTCATGTACTGTGCAATTAACTTAAAAACTAATATTGTTCATATGTTCCATGCTGAATGATGCAACAAAACAAGTTATTACAAACCATTGCCAGTTAGACTTCTGTCATGCATTATACTGAGAAGGCAAGATGCAGATAAGGTCGGAAGGGCTCTTCAGTTTTTATTGAACCAGTGAAAAGGCTGGAGGAGCTGTTTAAGCACAGAAAAAAAGACTAATTAACCATAATATCAGATGTATATATGAAATATAACAAAAAGGAAGACAAAACTCATAACCCATAATATCTGGAACCGTCCTGTTCATAACTCATTTTATTATTATACTCCCTCTATCTACGAAGAATGCAATTCTCACTTTTGAGAAAGTCAAATAATTTGAAGTTTGACTAAAGTTACATAAAAAGTTACTAACATTTATGTTATAAAATAAATACCATTAAATTAATTGTGAAATAGATGTTTATTGTAAACATAGTTAGAGACATAAATGTTAATACTATTTACTATAAACTTAGTCAAAGTTATGCTAGTTTGACTGGCACAACTCCCATGGTTATATTCTTGTGGACGGAGGGAGTATAATTCAACGATGGTGCTATACTTGGGTACGAGACAATTCAGTGTGCCTATAGGGACTGTAATATGGGTATGGAGTGGGTATGAGGCTAAGCATATCAAGGAGAATGGCATGTGTCTTAATTATTTCTAGCACATTAAACAGGAACACAGAGGAATCGCAAGAAACCAATTGAAACTTCATGCGGCATTCAAAATGAAAGGAGTATTTTTTAGATGAACTAAGACAGTGTTTGGTTGCTGGGATTTGGTGGGATGGGATGGGATGGACCTCTTTCTTTGCCTGTTTGGTTCAGAGTCACGGAGGGATAGAGACGTCCCACTTAAGAATATTCACAGCATATGCCCGTGACTCCTGTCCCTCCAAATCAAGGGGACAGGGGCAGCCCAGGTGGGACGGTGCTGGCTGTGCGCATGAGGGGAGGAAGGAGAGGCCGCTGCCTGCCCGTGGGAGCAAGATTGGGGCTCCGGTGGGCGGGCGCAGGGGCGGGGCAGCGCTCCAGGCGTCCGGGGTCGAGGCAGGTCTCAAGGCAGGCGTTCTGATTTGGGATTATCCAGACTTCTTTTTCCAATTGAAATATTAGGCCTTTGTCTCTGTTTCCATGTTGAGAATTATTTTGCAGATAAAGATGAGAAGATATCAAAGTGGCTTAGTAACCGTCTTTGGAGAACAAAATGTTCTAAAGATCTAGTTAGCAACTGATCCACCAGGAGCATGTAAAGAAAGGAAAAAAGCATCACTGATTATTATTTCAAGAATACGATGAGCTATAATTCATGTGCCACATTATTGACATCGAGAAGCTTATACTATGTACTATAAATGAAAGGTTCAAACATAAGCCTGCTTATCTTTCTTTTTTGGAACTGCCAGTGTGCACAATTTCTCAATCTTTCCAAGAGTAGCTAGGATTTCAATAAATTGGGTTAAAAATACAGTGTATCTGAGCTAAGTCCCATGCACTTGGGTATTGCACCAAGAAATGTGCAATTGTCATTTCATGTCTTGTATTATGGTGGTATATGTGTATGTACAACACATATACTTCTACGGTGCTAAATAGTGGACAAAAATTAAAGAAGACATGAAGAAGATGGCAGGCTTACCTTGCTGTGCATTAAGCAGGCATGTTTATGTTTCCACCAACTTCGTCAGAAATTATTTCTGTTTACCAAGAATAGGAACATTATACTAGTTACAGGTATTTTGTATCTGTCTACTGTAAATGAAAGAGATCAGCAGTAAGTTGAAATATGAGGAGTTGTGCTTGTACGATACCTGAAGATTTGATCCAATCCTGGGTACAGATGAGGGCCTCAATTAGTTCAGGGCTCAGCTTCCGATTGAAAAGGCTCGTCCGTTCATCAGTTTCATCAAATGCAGATTCGGCAGAGACCGCAGATCCAGGAATCGCTAAGATGTCGCGAGCCAGCCTGGAAAGAGCTGGATATGTTGAAGCATTTTCCTTCCACCATTTCAAAATATCAAAATTGGCATTTTGAGGAATAAGCTCTCCTTCAAGGTATCTAATGACTTCTCCCAGTTCCACATGTGCTGCTTGCTCAATGTAATTTTGACTTGCGTCATGTACTGGTATGCTACCATGTGTATCCAACTGTAAATCGTTGGTTCTCTCATCAAAGTTCTCATCATTTTGTTGATCAACATGACAAGAGTACTGAAGAAAGAGCTCATACAGCTTTCCTCGCACTTCAGAGATATACCTTTTGGCATGACTACCAAAGGCTTCCTTAAAGCAAACAAGAAACCTTATTTTATATCTGGGATCGAGAACAACAGCTAATGATAGCCATAGGTACCATTTCCTCCAAAGCTGGTCAAACTTTAGCTTCATTTCTTCAATATTAAAAACTTGGTCAATGTTTTCCTTTGTAGATGAACGGAGCAGAGCCATCTTCAAGTTCCAAATTGCGTGAAATTGTGAATTCAAGGTCCCATTGCGACGTCTTGAAACCACTTTTATTGCATGGTAAATCGACCTTACAAGGTCACAGAAGTTCTCTGCTGCCTTTAGCTGTGCAAAAGATGGCTTAGCTGGATAAGATTCGGAATCTATCAGCTGAGGATTTGGCATCTCATTGTTAAACTGCAAAGCAGCTTCCAATGAATGGAAAGTTAAGTACCATCTCTGCGAACCGAAAGAAGGTCGGCTTATTTGCAGGCGTGACAGGATTTCTTTGTATTTATCCCTACACAGTGGGGTGCATGTCATGTACTGAAACCACATCTTACTTGTTCTTAGGATATATTCCTTGATCTCATAGCCAAAAAGGTCATTTAGGGCATCTGTTATGCAAGGGAGATTTAACAGCTTACATTTGGCAAGAAGATAGTTCTGTCTAGTAAGATTCTTCTCCAGAGCTGGCACAGAAGCATCACATAATGACTTGGATGATGAAATTCCTAGAAGCTTCCACTCAAGCTTCCAATTTTGTACTACCTCTTTCACTATTTCTATTTCGACTGCTCTCACATTCCCATTAAAGATATAATAGTACGATTTCAAAAAGGGAAACATGCTAGCATAATACTCAGCATCAGAGTCTTCACACCCTGTAAAGCAACATCTAATGATTTTCCTATTCAAGTTCCATTCTTTATCAATGAAGTGCACCATCAAAAAGATGACGCACTTAAGTTCAAGAGAACTGCCAGCAACTGTCAGAAAAACTCCACCAGGTGCAAGTTCTATTTCCTCCTGAAGCTTAAGCTTTTCAGTCTGAAAAATACTGAGAAACTTCTCTTCAATAGCAGCTGGCGATACCATATCATTAGTAGGACTGATGCCAGCCCAAAACTGCCTAAAAATTGTGCTGCTTGTAAATGGAGAGGAGAAAAGGTTGGACACTAAAACCTTGATGAGCAATTCAAGAGACTTGTTTTGATCTAAATTCAAATTCTTCTGAACAGATGAATTAGGATGTGAAAATGGCCGTTGCAGCTGCACCCGACCTGTTGAAGGTCGTCCAGGACAGGACTGCAGATGTCGTTTCAGATGGCTTGTTCCTCCTGTAGTTTTTGCACTAAGGGAACTTTCACAATGTTTACAGACTGCTGCTTGAAGTTTTCCGTCTCTAAAAATTTTTGTAAATTCCTCCCACACTTTGGACTTCGGTCTTCTTTTTTTTTCACCGGTGTCAGAGAAATTGCATTATGAATACCAGTTAGTGTAAGGTTCAGAAGAAAATTCGCTA
>Ga0182004_10002006_pt1 | contig 15551 bp, 13 predicted proteins | sample Sormic07211540_1_FD_120479 | JGI IMG/M metagenome (GOLD analysis project Ga0182004, IMG submission 120479) | Endophyte microbial communities from Sorghum bicolor roots, Mead, Nebraska, USA - 072115-40_1 MetaG | ecosystem: Host-associated > Plants > Roots > Unclassified | place: USA: Nebraska...
AAATCATGCTGGTGAGCCACCATCGGTGCCACCGCCGATGCCGACGACGCCACGACAAGTGCCGATGTGACTTGGAGGCAATCTCCAAGAAGATGTCATTGGACTTCTTTGCTGTCTCCGAGATCGAGACCAGTGCCGACGAGTGCTTGGCCGCCTCTGCGGAAAGCTCATGCGGCCGCTTCGTCACCTCGCTGGTGAAGGCTCCGACGACAGCTCCCTCGATGGCGCGCCTCGGCAGCCCCTACCCTCAGCTGTTGTGCCCCGACAGGCTGGCGCACCCGCGCTCTCTCTTGCTTGGCACCACCACTGCCGTGATCCATAGTCATCTCAAGGGAATCCACCCTCGCCGTGTTCGCCCTGCACAGATCTAGAGCGGTGGTGCACTGGTGCTGCCCTGGCGGTTGTCGCGTACTTCGCACGCGCGTGGTTTTCGCGCATGACGACATAGGCAATGTGAGGGCGTGGCTGCAGACGGCGGCGGGGTCGAGTGGCGCAAGGTTGGAGGCCACCTGCGTGCGGAGTGGAGGGTTGGGTGAACACGGAGAAAGGAGAGTCGTGTATGGAGAGTGATTGCCGATGATTGGGTTCTCGTTGCCCGTGAATGGGGGGTGATTGCGTATCCCATCTGCTGGCGCACGAAGGCACGAAGTTGCGGGATCGCAAGGATGGCAGACGGACGAACCAAAAAAAGTTGCACCAAAAGTTGTCCACACTTTGGTCTTTTTAGTTGTAGGAGATTTTTATTGTAGTAATTAATCTACTAATTTTGGAAATGTAATATTTTATAGTACCATTTTTTGTTATCATCTATCAGTTATAAAAAATCTCAGATTTCAAATTAAATGTTAGGTACATCACCAAATAATAGTGGGCGTGTTTTAACTATTTATTAACTATTAAACAAATCATAAACCTAGGTAAATCAATAACTCAGTCATATATGTTCCATTGAAGCTAAATATTTATTATAACTCAAACATACAATGAGTAGCCTATCATAAAAATTTCACCACATTGGAGCTTAGAGTTGTGGTTCTAAATTAAACATAGAAACACATAGATCTACATCTACAACAAAAACGGTAAAATAAAGCATTTCATATTATACATCTATTGCATAAATATGCTTATATGGAATCTAATAAAATTAGATATTTTTTATATTTTTCTATGAATTTATATAAGTTTTCAAAGTTTATAAAATAAAAAGAGTACATGGCGTCACATCAATTGCCATATACTCTTGGATAAAACGTAGATAAAGTCTATAAATCAAAAAGTTCATTTATGGGCATATATGATAAGTGAGAAAAATTTAAGAACCCACGACATTCATTCTATTATTTAATATCCTCTATCGCCTAGCGTTGCCGGCGTATTACATGAGTCTGAATTTGAGACAGCAGATACTTTGCTCTTGATTTGGGCTTGTTTAGTTGTAATTTTTTTTCAAAATAGATAATATAGTATTTTCGTTTGTATTTGACAAATATTATCTAATTATGGACTAATTAGGTTCAAAAAATTCGTCTCATTTTACAGATAAATTGTATAATTAGTTATTTTTATTTTGTATTTAATATTCTATATACATGTTGTAAGATTTTATGTGATGAAAAATATGATTTTTTTTTTAAATTTGTGAGGAACTGAACAAGGCCTTGGTCGTGTGAACCAAAATATACGAAGACAATTCGATTTCTTCCCTATGATTTTCCTTTGCAAAGTCGGCGAGGTTCACACATGTGCAAACAAATTACTGTAGACGCCTGGAGTCCTGGGCCTTGTTTAGTTCCCGAATTGAAAATTTTCGTGACACTGTAGCATTTTCGTTTGTTTGTGGTAATTATTGTTCAACCATGGACTAACTAGACTCAAATGATTGGTCTCGTCAATTTCGACCAAACTGTGTAATTAGTTTTTATTTTTGTTTATATTTAATACTTCATGCATGTGTTAAAAGATTTGATGTGACGGGAAATCTTGAAAAATTTTGGATTTTTGAGTGGAAGTAAACAAGGCCTCTAACTAGAAAGCGAAGCGAAGAAGACGACAAGGTCCACAAAGACTTTTCCACCTGTCCCTATCCACGACCCCCGACATTCCATGGGCGACTCCGGCGGACCCCACCACCACCGCCCTTCGCCGCCGCTGCTGTCGGACGCCGGCAAGCGACGGCGCCTCCCCAACGTCCGCCTCGCCGGCTCCGTCCCGCTCCCTTCCCACCTGCCCCACCCGCGCCGCGTCCCCATCGTCCCCGCCACCAGGTCCCGCAAACCCCTCCACCGTCAGCACAACAGCAACCACCATGACCACCCCTCCGCGGAGCCACTCCAAACCCTCCTAAAACCCTTCGCCGACAGCGGAGACGACGTCGTCCTGGCCGCCGCTTTCCCCCGCAAGGCCAGGGCCTCGAAGTCCATGGTAGCGGAGGAGGCAAACGGAGGGGCGAAAGAGGCAAACGGGGAGGAGGCAAACGGAGGGGCGGAGGATTCGGAGACGGAGACGGAGATGGAGGAGCAGGAGGAAGCGGGGGAGGAAGTGGTGGACGTGCCGAGATGGCTGTGCGGGATGGGGATGGGGCGCTACGCGGCGGCGTTCGAGGCGCACGAGGTGGATGCTGAGGTGCTCCCCTGGCTCACTATGGACGACCTCCGGGACATGGGTATTGGCGCCGTCGGAGCACGCCGCAAGCTCTTCTGCGCCATCCAGAGGCTCACTTCGCAGCCGCTGCCACGGAGGTGAAACGTTCTGTGTGACCTTCGGTGCTGTGGGCATGATAGCTAGTCCGGAGCCGCCTCTTTGCTAGGGGACTAGACGCATGGGTCTTACACTCTTACGAGTAGGTGTCCAAAGTGTAAAAATGACAAGGTTTGGTCTTTTGCTTAGCTGTGAAACTGTAGCGTGGTCGGTTCTTGGCCCCGTTGCATAGTGTAGATGTGGAGAAGGCGAAATAGGAATGCTAGCTCCCCTGCTTTTGATGTTGTCTAATGCTTTCGTGCAAGTGCTAGGATGCTGGGTCGTATGATGTAAATGTGAAAAATATGGAATAGTAATGCTGAGTTGTTGACCTCGTTGCTCCATTCTTTTCTTCAGTGCAGGGGATTGGATTAGTGGAATTTCGACATCTTGGATACTGGAACATGCTATGCGTGTGCATTGTGTTATGATTTTAAGTTCATCTTGTAGGTGAGAATTGCATAGAAATTTCAAATAGGGAGTTTGTCTGTGCTGCATCACTATTTCCAAATTGCTTTTGTAGTGTTAGTGTTCCCACAGGCTTAGATTGCTGAAAATGTTCATTTTTTGGGTGTGCCAAATATCTTGCCTAAGAATTTAAATTATGCCATGGTGGACTTTGCATAGCTGATCATCTGCTGCACAGAACAACAAAGTTTGAATGTCAATGATTCTTACATTTTTCTAAATGCTATTACTAACCTTCAGTGAAATGATTTGTTTTGCTATTGTAGCACAAAAGAATATTCAACTTGCCCTATTCGCCATCTTATTGGTACTGTTTACTGTATTACATTCTAGTGTTTGTTCTCGATTAGTTGCTTCAGGGTATACAACCCATGAGACAGTACACTTGAAAATGATAATATACGGGGCATTCCATTCTATTAGCCAGCTGTGCCTCTCTGTTGTCCTTTTGGAGTTGATGGCCAGTAAGTATGAGACTTAACTCTATTGATGACTTTGCAGTTTGGATTATTATTAATGTTTAATGCGGGGATTTTGGAGAAAAAAAATCTTTATAATACTATCTCCAGTACAGTTTATAAGGAATTTTGTGTAGGTCAAGAGTCAAACTTTATAATCTTTGACCAATATGTTGGCTAACAACTTTTAACTATTGACTATTGTAATACAAATTGATATTATTAGATTTGTAATCAAATGTACTCTCCAATAACCATAAGTTTATAATCATAAATAATATAATATAAAATAATTGAATGGTCAAAGTATAGTTTAGGAGACCGTGCCATGTCGAAAGATGCCTTATAAAGTGGACCGGAGGGAGTAGTATTAAATGGTTTTCTTAAATCTTTATCATCCTAGAGCAAATTATTTTAATTGTTTACATATTCTTTTGCATTAGCAGTGTCCTGAAAATTGGTGATTTGGTGAACTTGTTGTGAAATTGACATTGCCATACCCAGCCTAATATTGTTCAGATGATAGTTTATGGATATGACATAAGTAAGCGTCAATAAGTGTCCACATAGTTCAATATTTTAGTTTTTCTGAATTCGGAGTTTTCCTTGATCCTAGTTGGAGCAATTGATAAGTTGTTATTCCTGTCCATGTAGATTAAGTATGATTAGTTCCAATGATTAGCTTTCTTTCCTGTCCAAATTGGCAATTATTTATATTTTGGCTTTTGAGCCACCTTTGGCCACATTACTGTTTCTGTAGACTGACATATCTCCTCATCTCTGTGTTTCCACAGCACAGTTCCTGAAACATTTCAGGGCTGAGCTGGGCATGTCAGTAAATGTTTCTGAAACTTTGACCTGCATTTGCTCTCCAAAGTGGCAGAATTACAATCTAGGTTACATGATGGCTTTTGTTTTTTTTGCCATCCTGCAAGATATTTCTTAAGACCTGGTTAGTACTGCATGTTGTTCTATCAATCTTTTTATGATCAGACTTGATATTCTCTGGTTTTTGTCTGAGCAGTGAATCATACCTTATCATTGTTCAAGGCAGAATTTTACTCAATGCCACCAAACTATTAAGCTTGTTTGCGAAATTGGAAAGAGCTAATGTCTTCCTGCAGTTATAAATGTTTTTAAGGTTCCATGTTGGAGTGCCAGTTCAACAACTTTTAGAAGCTATGTGAAAAAGATGGCGAGTCATGTGAAAGTGAACCTGGAAACTGTTAGAAGTAATCCTTGTGTTTAGCACTAGTACTAGTAGTATATAGTCTTTTAGCTGGCTGCCGACATATAGGTCGGTTTGCTCTGGTTTCTTAGACAGGAAGTCTAGCTGCTGCCCCTTACAGGAAGTAGTCAATTTTCTTTTTACTATAGTACTCCCTCCGTCCACATAAAATGCGCATCTTATAAAAATATATTCCATGATAAATCTAATGATACTAATTTGATACCATAAATCTTAGCATTTTTTTCTAGAAATTTGGTCAAAATTTAAAAAGTTTGACTTAAGACAACTCTAGGAATTGATTCTTTCATGGATGGAGGGAGTAGACAGCAGCAGCAGTATAGGTCTGTTGTTTTTGCTTACTCCCTATGTCCCTAGTGGGACCCAGCAGGCATGGCCAGCACAGCACCGGCTCCATTAACAGCGCAGAGATGTGGCGAGAGGCAACAAGCAAGGAAGTTTGCGGGAAAGCGATGAACAGGAGACTGTGGCTGACATCTACAGGAGGGAGTATGCATATTCAATATGAATGTTAAGCCAGTTACCTTGAAGGGAGTATGCATATTCAATATGAATGTTAAGCCAGTTACCTTGAAGAACAGAACCTGTGTTCTAGCCCCAGCCCCAACGACTTCTCTCTGCTCATCCTATAGCTGTTGTCCTTCTAACAGAAGCAATGTGTGCTTATGCAAGGTAATGAATGAAAAGAAATCTTCACTCCTAAAAGGCTGAAAGGGAATCGTCAACACTAGGATTCGGCGTGCCTTCCCACTCCGCGAGCCGCCTCTGCATAATAATAAAAAAGGAGAAGACCAGCGCCGTGCCCCTGCCGTCCTGTGCCCATCTGCCCTGCCCAGCCCTGTCCCAGTGTCGCCCCATGCACACCGAGCTGTGGGAGCCGAGCGTGGTGCTGGAAGTGGAGGAATCTGTCAACATGGCAGCGGTGTGGCAGGAACTGGCGCCGCCTGTTAGGGTTCGGCCAGTGCAGGTGCAATGCAGCTGCACGGCAAGGGTTTGTGGGGGGTTGGGCAAGTGGACCTAGGCCAGACTCGTGATACCATGTAGGATAAGATTGGAAGAATCACCACACCCCCATTGGGGGGGGTTGCCTTTCATATATATAGCCATGTACAGGGGAAGTACAACGTGTAGTACAAAATGGTAGTACAATAATGTGTCAGGCTATGTATTAATCCTAATAGGAAGTCATGTTTATGGTTTCTGATCTTGTGATGCACTGTTGTAACCTTTATAAGTCATGTTTAGAGATCTCCAAGATTATTTCTTAAACTCACTCTCTAAATCCTTATTTGGAGAGCCATTTGAGTAAAAATTGCTTTCTACCTTCCAACAACTTCTCTGTGTCTTGTGTGCACTTTGGAGAGCTATGGCCACTCTCCATCTTTGACTAGCGAGAAACTAGGAATAGAGGATGACTATATTTGGAGATCTTTTTCTTGAACTCCTATATTTGGAGATCTAATTGAAGAAGCTGTTGGAGAGCTTTGTCTTCACCAAAATCTCTATTTCTATCATCAATAAATAAAGATATCAAGAAGCTCTTGGAGTTTCTCTTAGTGCTTGCTCAATTTTTCCTCACTTTTCTACTTAGATTGCTGATGTTGGCCTTGCACATGCATCAAGAACTGGAGCTATCAGCTTTGAATCTGTGAACACGGACATATGAGGAACCCCAGGTGAGCTCTTGTAATGTGAACCAATCAGTTAGTGCAACTATAGAATGGAACAGTTTACATTCATGATCAATTAGTTGTCCTGAAAGTCTACATAAGAAATGGAAATGGCTTTGGTAGCTAATGCTAGATTGGAGTTTACGTGAAGCATAAGTACCCCCTGATGCTGACTGAATACTTAAGTGAACACATCCAGAGATTGCTTATTTTGGAGATCGCTACAGAGGGGCTGAGGGAGGATCAAAGGGGGGACATTCAGAAAGCATGGCACAGATTCTGGAGATCGCTATGGTGGTGATTTATTCATAGGAAACTGGTAGATGATTGAATGGCAGGACCATAGTAATCGGAAAATCATTGCTGTCTAACTCTGATTAGTTTTACATTAAAGGCGTGAGGAAGTTGCCTTCAGCTTGCTTGAAGAACAATAGCGTTTTGAAAATTCACTCTGTTCTGAACATTTCTGTCAGGACAGCAATCCTTGGCTGGGTTTTATTTGATGATCTAAAGAGGACAAACAATTTAGTGCTGCACATGTAGGAGAAGCAGCTGACAGCCATTCTTTAGGAACCCTTTGTTTGTGTAATTTCGTATTGAATGAATCGGTTGAACTTGCCTCGAGTGCAGTCACCTGAATTTACAATTTGATTTTGTGGAGCCATTTGGTGCATAAGGAGAATTTCCATAGCAGACAGTCTTCCTGTTCAGATCTGAAATTTGAGTTGTAAGTAAAGGTGAAATACATTGTTGAAATGAACTCACTGACTACTAATTACTTAAATACAGTGAATTAGAATGGTTGTGACATGCTGTAATTATGTCTGCTTTTTATTTTTTTGAGTTCTGCACACACAAACGACACTTTGGTAGTCAAGTCTGAGTTTACTTATTGAACTGGAAAGGGACTGGTTGTTTGTGATATATATGGTACTTGCATATATTTTTCCAAGGGGATGCAGTTTTGGATTATGTAAAATGTCAATTGGTTTTGGATGAAGGAATAATGTGATGGGGTCAGCAAACTGTTGTGGCTTAAAGCCGTTATTCCTTGCTCTACATAGAAGAGGCAGCCTGGATTTCGAGAAAAAAAAGAAGAGGCAGCCTGGGGCTATAATCTGGAAGAATAAGGGCTTGTCCTGAGGAGCACGCCTGGGCCAGACAGCGCCTCCAGGCCATCAATTTCCAGCGCCTGTGGCTGGATCGACGTGCCTGGGCAGGAGCCCCTGGGTGAGGCTCGTTGATTTCCTTGTCACTCTGTATGAGTTGAGCTGAGCTGCAATGGCTCGGCCATTAATTTCTCAACAGTTTTGGCCTTGGTCATCTGCTTTATTGTAGCTACAACATTTATTACATCCTTCACTCTTTTTTTGAATGATGATTTGTGCTTCTGTTCATCCTCTTACAGCATCTGACAAGAGTAGCTTCAACAACAGCCTGGTTATCACTTGTTGAATGTGTTAACTTTGAACAAGATAATGTTTTGGTGATATCGAATCGTAAAACAACATATCCAACGACTCAATTGGATTTAAGGTCAGCTGCTCCCCACTGTGCCATATGGGATCAACCGAGGCCATATAACTTGTTATATACAATTTCTCAATGCAGATTGTTTCCTTTAGACTGCTTTAAGCCATATGTGTTAACTTGATTGGTAGGATTATTCGCTGAGATTATATGAAAACTGCATGATGGGCCTAGGCATTGGGTCCTATGTTGGATTATTTGTAAAGATGAATTACTGGATTTTGAAATTTTAAAATGCAAAGATGTTTTTATTTTGTGTAGTAACCTAATATGACATTTACATTTGGGCATATGGATTGAATATTGATGGATATAAAGTTACCTTAAAAAATCATAGGGAGGGAATCTAGCATAAATTTATATGAACCATCCATATCTTGATTTTGGTTTCATTAGAATTCTCGGACAATACCAAATATCTTATGAATTTTTTTTGGCTCCTGGTGCAAGGCACAGGCAAAGACCTAGTCAATAACAGAAGGGAAAGGAGCACATCAATGGGCCAAGCTTTCCCTTCAAATTTAAATGCAAGATATATATATACATATGTAAGACAACCTGCTCCAGCCACCTTGTTGCTAGTACCAATGATATGGTTATTGCCCCTTTTGGAGTTTCTATTTTTTATGTTTTGTGATGCAGTTACATGTATATTTTCATAATATGTGGGTCTTATTCAGGAAAATTTGTCTCTGGGCCTAACAAAGTGGCAGAAAGGGGTTCAGGAATCAGGATGCATGTGTTGAGCGATGCAAATCTAAAACATGCAACTAGGTTTTGAATTGAGGTAAAAACATAGCTCCAGATAAATCATATATATAAAGGAGAATCGTAGTTTTATGTGGATTGCAGTTGGTATCATAGGACCTATAATGAAGTTAGATGTACTTCTTACTGTGATCTTGTATGAGGCAGTAAGATGTGCTGCATCTCAGATTTTTCTCTTAAAATCATTTTTGTTGGATAAGAAATAGATAGTGTCAGCAATTCGGTATGAATTTTTTCTAGGGTTTTTATTGACTTGAGTTACTCCATAACAGCCCCAGCTTCTGTTTATCATTTTGGCCTGGTAATTACAGGTTTTCAATGTGCACTGTTGCAATGCAGCTTTGGCGGTCAGTCTAGCCCCAGTTGCAGTGCAGGTCTCCTGCACCATATTATTATATGCAAGGTTTAGGTCTGTTAGGTGTATGAAGGCTCATCTACTATAGGCCCATATGATCCATGTGGCTCTCTTTATATAGTCATCTCCACTACTTGAGTTACTATCATCTCAATTCTCTAAGATTAGTAACATGGTATCAAAGTCATGAATCAGAGCTAAGGTTAAAATTTTTGACCCACCCATGGTCCCATTTTTCTGGCTGGCCTCGTCGCCATCCGGCCTGCCCATCCCGGGTTCGTCTGGTCATGCCTAAGCCGTCGGCACGACTCTTCATCACACGAGCCTGTCTGCTCCGCTCGCCCGTCTGTGATCCGCGAGTGTCACCATACCTTCGTCGAGTGCACTGTCCGCAGTCTCCGTTGTGAGAGCATCCGTGGTCTCCGTCGCGAAATCTGTCCATGGTTCAAGCTCCCTTCCATCTGCAGTCTACATCGCGAAGCCCCTCGCGTCTTGGCTCCTTTCTTCAGGTGCGGCCGGACCCATCCACGGCCTCCTGACGCCCATCTACAATTCGGCTCCTTTCTGTCTCCATTGGCCCCATCCGTCCACCCATGCGCTGCTTGCCAATCAGAGGAGGTGTTGGTCTTCTCTGTTTGTGCTCTGCTCTAGAGGAGGTGCTGTTGTTCACTGCTACTGGTCTGCTCTGCACTGCTGTTGCCTGCTGGTGGTGTGCTCTGCTCTTCTGGTCTGCTCTGTGGTGCTACTTGTTTGCTCATTTTCTGCCTTCTACTATTGATACTTAACAGATATCAGAATGTCGCAGCCAACATTATTATTTTTCCTATGAAGCTTATGAAGCTTGATGGTCCATCTAATTATCGGAAATGGGCTTTTTCTGTCAAAATTATATTGCGAGGCCATGGGCTTGCCTCTCATTTGACAGGCGCTTTTGCAGTTGACAAGTCGAGGGATGGTTCCAGGGCTGCTGCAGTCACAGCTTGGACAAATGATAATGGTCGTGTGATGAGTGCCATTGTCACTAGTATGAAGTGGATAATGAGTCTTGAGCACCATGAGACTGCTAAGGAACTGTGGGACTATCTGCAGGGGCGATATATTCAGAGTAGTGGTACTCTTCTCCATACTTTGTTGCAACACCTTCACGAGCTTCAACAGAATGATATATCCATGGAGGAGTATTACACCGCTTTTGATCGTGTGATGGGACCTTTTCTCTCTATGGTTCCTAAGTGTGAGCAAGGTTGTTCAGGCTGCTGTGCTAAAAAGAACAAAGTTCATTGACAAATTCCTTATATATCAGTTTTCTCATAGTTTGAGGCCTGATTTTGAGCCTATTCGTAAGCAGCTGCTGAATGCTCCCACTATTCCATCTATTGCTGATGTATTGCCTGCCTTGATTGCTGAAGAGACACGTCTTTGTTCTCTGTCACCTCACAGTATTCTAGCAGCCTCTCAGAAGACCAACACAGTGAAGGGCAGCTCTTCTGAGCATTGTGAGCATTGCAAGAAGACCACTGTTCAAAAATTTGTTTTGTTGGGTATCCAGGGAAGATTATCGTGCACTTTGTGTAGCTCGTGGTCGAGAATCTTCTTCTAAAGGGTCTGTGTGAGAAGACTTTCTTCTTAAGTACAATACCCAGGGGGTGGTCTTGACCCCTTGCAGGCCAAGTTTTTTTTCTTCATCTAAAGGCCAAATTGAGAAAGAACATACAGGGAACTTGAAAAGAATGGAAATAAATGTGTAAAGATGTCACCACATGGCACTACTATAAGGGAGATAATTTATTATATTTTCAGTCCAACGAACTTCGTGAACCTGTGTGTTAGCTCAGTTTTATATAGAAAGACAAGGCTATAAATGGTATGATAGTTAACCTTGTGAATGATCTTTAGGTTGTTGTGTGGAAACAAATATCATGCCAATCATCATGTAGTATTGTACTATATCAATGGTTATGGAAGTTTATAAGTATAAATTTATTGTTCTATATTTTTATTATACCTCTTTGTACTATTGTCGGTGTCCTCAGGTGCTGGAGTGTGAAAGGTTGCACTAGTTTTGTTATGTGTTGACAATTTGATATTATTATTACTACCTCTTGTATGATTGTAGTATTTTCACTATAATAAAGAACAGCCGTCTTCCCCTTCTGTAAGCTGGAAATATGTGCTAGTGCCAATGTTTGTTTTTATCACACTATTCTAGGAAAGTTTTGTCTTCAAATTTATTGACATAATCACAGATATATTTCATTAAATTTCATTAAATAAACAAGAAGTTTTTATAGTCAGCTATAAGTTTTTCCATCTTAGTCAAACTTTACCTAGTGTATGTTTTGTGCTTGTGGTATAGTAAATGCTTTGACTGAATAGTTCTGTCTCCTTTCTTCCTTGATAGCATAAACCAAGGGGATGTGCTGTCAAATCAATCTGCTTTGTTGCTCCTTATGATGTTCTTGATGTATTTACGTAATTTTTTATGCTAATATTGGCAGCTACTTTTAAGTGTCTAGTCAGTACTACCAAGTAACTTTTAGCAAGTAGCCAGTCGATTTAATGTTGGCCCTTTGATCAGTTGTGTGATCCTTTTCTTTTCATCAAGTGTCGGTGTGCACTGTGGCAGATACTGCTGGTAATGGTGCCTTGTCTTGTGTTGAGGGGACCTACCCCACCTGCTTCGACTTTGTCTTGTTCATTCCTGGCATGCTACACTGGAGATTCTTAACCATATTTCTATCATAAGTTAGGCCCCATATTTTTTCAAGTATATTATCTGTCGGTGATACCTCTGGTGGTGGGGTGTTAGTGATTTTTCACGCTCAGAGCACATTGTGCACTGAGTATACATCAAGTCCCTGCTAGTATTGTGCTATTAATTTCATTCCTGTTTTGCATTACTATTTTATGTTTTCTCTCTCTCTCTCTCTCTCTCTCTCCCTGTGTAGCTATCATAAATACACTAATGTATGTTTGGTTGTGCTTGCTTGCATTCCTCTCTTTTGTATCTTGGTTTGTGAGCAATTGTTTGCCCGCCCTTGTCCTTGATGTTGACTTCCTACTTTCCCTACTTCCCGTATGCGCTCTCTTTCATTGATTCTGACATGCTACTTGAACACTACGGGATGCTGTATTGGGGGTCTGCCATTGTGCCACATTGCAACATCATTCGATCATCATGGACTCCCTTTTTTTAACATCTGTATTTTCTTAGTGATGTAGATATGTTTCTTCACTCATGAATAGTGCAGCTATTAAGGATCATTTTTACTTGCCTTTCCTTTTCCCTTTACTCTGTTTTCTCTAGGTTAGAAATATGTAAATATCTCAGTGGGAACCTCACCTATAAATGCTTGGTTTCAGTTATGCCAGCAGAAAGACAGCGATTAGAACAAATAAATCTTTGAACTAAATAAATATGAATGAATTATTTCTCAGGGTTTTGAAGTACAATTACATTTGGGTGTTACCTATACTCTAGTATCGTTGGTGTTCTACTATTCTTTCTCAGTGAATTCTGTGGTGAGGATTAGATGTTAGGGGAGGGGAAAAAAGGGGATCAGTGCCTGTGGGCAGTGAAATCTAATTACAGTGTGAAAAGTTGGCTGTGTCTGTTGTTGCTCCGCTCTCCAGGTGCTAGCTTCTGCCATAATGCAGTGTCATGATCTGGTTTGTGCTTGGTGAGCCGGGGGCCGGCAAAACCGCTGCAGCCTCAGCCGGCACTGGCCGCCAAATGGTGTCACGGACCTGCTGCAGGGTCATCGTCGGTTGAAGGCGCTGCCCGCGACAGGTAATCTCTAACTGCATTTCACAGAGAATGTTAATGAGGTTTGACTCGTGAGCATTCTTACTATCATTATGATTGCTGAAGCAAAGATTATGATATGACAACCACACAATATATTTATTATTATCTATGTATGAGCAAAATACTGAAATACACCACCATTTTCTTTTTGTTCTAGTGGCATGTAGTTTATTGATCAAATAAATATTACCAGTTCACGAGTTAATATTAGATGCTGAATCTGGACATATGATGGAACAATACATCTAAATCTTTTTAAGCAAAAGTGTGTGCTGCGTCTTAGTTTTTCACCAGATTATTTGCAAAGCTAACCTCACTTTCGGTACCTTCTTTTGTTGTAAATTGTAATAAATGACAGTATCGAGTTTTCATATTTGAATGAGAATGGTGCCGTTTTTCTTGTCCTTGCTATTGAATGAAGGTACTCTATTAGTGCTTATCATGGTTATTGTCGTAAAAATAGAACTGTATAATTTGATTAACATTTACATGTCTTAAGTATCAAAATAGAAAATTTCCAACTGGTCTGCAGCAATCCATACCGTACATTACTACATTACCATAACATCTACATCTACAATTTGGAAATTGGTACTGCACCTTTTTCTCTAGGAATTTTTGTAATTAAGTTCTAATGGGTAGAGGTACAAATGGTACGGATATTTTCTGTTTTGTATGCAAGTTTGGATTTGGATCTAGAGTCTGGATATTAGGGTTTGATGATCCAGATTTTTTCTAAAAATGTTTCGGATCCAGATTCTCTCAAGAACGTTTTTAGGATGCATCAGAATCCCTTTGTTAGATTGGCTGATAGTATGGATTTTAGTTTCTCAAACATATATGTTTTCAATAAAAAAAATCTTCTAATGAGAATATGCTTAAAAATCCAGAACTCTTTGTGTACGAAAGAACAACTTAAATATAACAAATTTTAATTTGTTGCACTTAAAATTCTTGGTAAATCTGCAAGGGAAGTACAAGAGGTGAGAACAAGAATCGGTGCCAAACCACTTCTTGGACGATTCCAGTTGTGTACTGTAAAAAGGAGAAACATTTCTCTCTGGAGCTGAAACGCCACGGTTCTAGTCATTTGGCACCGATTCTGGTGTTCAGGTCTAAATTGGAACTGTTCCAAGGGGCAAACACACCCTTTAGTATCCAACACCGTATCCATATCAAATACTCAAATTGGTATATGAGAAAGTGTACCTATTTGTATTCGTATCCTTCAAGTATCCGTCCATATCTGATCGTTTGTACTCGTACAAATGGGTATATTTTAGCAAGGGGATTTCTCCAGCTATAGGGTTCCCAACCCCTTCAATCCAAACTGGGAGGCAGAGACAACATTGATTCTTGCCACTGAGACAATGCTATCCCATATATTTCTGTGCAAGTCCTTGGTGCAATGCTATACAAGGTATTTTCCCGTTAGATTATTTACTAACAATGACAGGCCAATAGCCAATGGGACTATAAAACCTAGAATCCTTGACATCACACCTAACCATGAAGCGACTAGCTCTCTTGTCACACGCGGTGGTGGAAAAGCAAAGCAGCCATGCAGTTGAAGGCCTAAAAAAATAGTGGCTGCGGCAGAGCCTGATCCCCAGGTTTCACCAGAGAAAATGGCTGGAGAACAATCATTAGAAAAGGGCCCCAGCAGAAAGTACACTCTTTATTACTGATGAAAGATGGGGTCCTCCAATTGTGATTCTCCAGTTTCTGCCTAATTTTGACCCCACCTTTCCTCTCTCTTTTATAAGGTTGGAAAAGCACAAAACTCTGAAAACCAGAGATGCCTGTTGCCAAGCGAAACAGGTGCATTCACCTAATCTTGGCTAATGTGTTAGTATCGTTTAACGCTAATCATTCTCGCTTTTCTGTCGAGTGTTCACGTGTTACTTGTGATGGCTTAAATTAGCTCTGCTAAGGAGCTACCGTAAAGATACTGATTAGTATTCTTACATATTTTTTGTTGCCCACCAAAAAGTATATGGTGCTTGATTCGGAGTTAGAAACCGAAACATGTGGTGCTTTAGCTCAGTGATGAGCTGCTGCTAACTGCCAGGCATCTATCTGGTTGTGATCTATAGCATGGCCTAGATCTGGAGATTCTGGACTGAACGGCTGTTACGGGCCACTGTTCTTTAGGAAACAAACAAAGTAGCAGGACACGACATGCCTAGTTGTTAGGATGTAAAGCTTATTTTCACATTTTTATTACGGATACGGACACATGGCGCTCAGTAGTTGGGTGAAGGTAGGCTGTACCTAGAGCTAACTAACTTAGGGTGGTTGGCTCTCTTGGATGGTCTAGATACCTCCATGAGGGCTCACAAGTACGTACGGTGGCAGTGAAGTTAATGTCAGATGCATGCTTTGAAAGTAAATTGGGAAGCGTTAAACCTCCCGTAGGAGGCCGCACCTTTGTTTATATAGGTGAGAAAGAGCCTCTCACGTGGCTTACAGTTTGGTTAGGTCGGTTGAGATCTTGGATAACTAA
>Ga0182004_10002007_pt1 | contig 15550 bp, 13 predicted proteins | sample Sormic07211540_1_FD_120479 | JGI IMG/M metagenome (GOLD analysis project Ga0182004, IMG submission 120479) | Endophyte microbial communities from Sorghum bicolor roots, Mead, Nebraska, USA - 072115-40_1 MetaG | ecosystem: Host-associated > Plants > Roots > Unclassified | place: USA: Nebraska...
CCAAAGTTCGATATGATCAGAAACTATAGTGACAAGGAAAAAGGGATACAAATGAAGGATTACTTGTTACCCACCTTAGATGATATATAGGACCATGTATATATGAATGATGTGTGTTTATGAAACAATGGTATGATCACTAATGTTGGTTTGTCTAACATGCAGGATGTATATATATTTTTGTCATCTATTTACTGCTATATCTATATTTCCATTAGCAAAATTTAAATTCAATTTCAAAAAAGATTTTTTTAAATCTGAAAAACATTAACAGAGGCAGACAATTAAAAACAATTATCTCCATTAACAGAGGCAGGCTTGGTCAATCATTTAACCGTGGTGGACGACATAAGACAACCGCCATGGTCAATATGTGCCGCAGTGGTTGTCTTATATTGCTCGCCATGATTACATGATTAACCAAGGCAGTTGGGATAACCGTCTCGGTGAAGTCACGATTAACCGTGACCTTATAACCGAGACGGTTGTAAGAACCACCATAGTAAATGCAAAAAGCTCGCTACGGTTTAGTTTTTTAGTGGGGTAAGACATTGCACGCCAAGTAACTGTCATATATAGAAAAGTCAGAAAATTTGTTAATTTCGCAATTTCAAGTGGATGCCAACCTAAACCCTTCTCCCAAAATGCAGACCAAGAAGACAAGCAAAGGCTGCTCTTTCTCTCTATTTGTGTACGCTCGCTCTTTCCTCTTTATTTTATTGGTGAATAAACTGACAACTCTGTAATACATGGTTGGCTGAATTTTTTTTATGCCTTCAATTACATGTTTTACTATTTGAACTTAAGCACAAACTCACACCACACATCATACGCATGGACAGACGCTAGACCGCCTATACCTACACATCAACACACACAAGTTCAAAAACCTACATCGAGTAGGGCCTGAACAAAGTGACGGGTGCACCGGTAGGTAGAGGTGAAAGTGGAATAGATAATCTTCTGCTCCGATCCGTCCTGAATCTAAATTTAAAGGATATAGATAAGTGTTTTTAATATCCGTGTGGATATGGATAATCCGAATCCGATTATATGTGGATGTGGTGTAGGATATGGGACTGGTGAAATCTGACGGATATGGATTTTCCGATAATAGAACGTGGATTATCCGATGCTTATAAAAGGATAATCTGAATAGCTCAGCCCATAACACAAGCATTATTATATTATAGCCCACAACAAAGCTCGTCCGATGAAAGAATTATCTTCTACCAAAGTGGAGGATTAGTACAAGGCAAAGAGCGAAGGCAAAATTTTGTCTAATTAAGAATATTTACTCCTTTTACACACTTGTTTTATACTCTTAAATTCAAACCAAGAACTTGTATTAATTTTTTGAGATTTTAAATCGAAGTGGTGGATTGATGGTGATTATTTTTTGTTGTACAACCTCTTTATGACTTTGGTTAATAAATTGTTTGTTATCATAAAAAACAATACGTAAGCACATATTATCCGACTTTAAAAAGTCCACTTCCTCTCCGACACTGATTTTAATCCGTACCATTTGCGACATCTAAAAAAACCGAATTCACATCCGATCAAGGAATATGCTAAAAAAGGCAATTTGTTTGCTAATATAATTAAATTAAGAAATACTCAATAACTTTTACATGTGCAATGCCATTGTAAAACTTGACTAGGTTAGTGCCCAGAATGAACAAATTTATACTGACAGTACAGTACACAATGCTGTCAATAGTGTGTGCGATAGTAGTTACTTCCCACCGACAATGTGAAGATACCACTGGGATGATATGATGGCCCAGTTAACCTTAATAAATAACAACTAATAAGCCAGGACTGATTCAGTCTGAAGCAACCTGCACTCTTTGTTTTTTAATAACCAAAGCAGTCCGCCATGTTGCTTGGTAATATAACAAAAGTAGCACACAGAAGATGGACACACACGATTTGTCTCCAAATAAACTTCATTTCTATTGTGATTTGTGATTGTGACTGACATGATATGTCAAGTTCGTCATAAGAATAAGATCCACCCACCAAAAAAATTCATGGTATGGCGGGGGAGATGAAAAGGAAAAGAAGGAGCAGGATTATCAATTGTGACATGCCTTCATCAGGTGTGTACAATTTCACCATCAACGGATCTCGTAGAGCCTGGCCTTCTTCTTATGCTTCTTTGTCTGCTTTACGCCATGCCTGCTCCAGTGGGCCTCAGCAATATTGCGGTTTAGCTGATAAATGCTCAGCTGTGTGCTCTCCCTGAGACGATGCTAGTGATGGGGAGGAGGTGCTTCTCTTCCTTATATGGAGGGGGCAAGGGTCTCACTGCCTGAGAGTTCTGATCCTAGCAAGCTAGTTGCTAGATCAATGAATCAATGAACCAATCAATCACTCCTGGTTATGAGCATCACAACACATCGACGAATGATGTAGAGTCTGGCCTGCTGCTGCCTGAGAGCCCTCTTGAGGCCCTTGAGCTTCAGATCATGACCACCCATCCTCATCATCATATATATTGAGATGGGAATATGGTTGATAGGCCAAGTGATGAGAAGAATGCTCTGGAGGTTGGATTGGGACTTTTGAACTTCGGTTCTGGCTTGGTTTGGGCTTGTACTACTTGTGTGGTTTATATAGGCAGCTGCCATGTGGGTTGTGTCAGCTCATAATTTCTCTTTGACTCTATGGCACATCTACATTAATTAACATATGTCTTGCTGTGTTCATGTTGTGTATAATGAACACAAAGTCATCTTATGTGACAGTGGTGTAGTTTACTTCAATTGGTTTATTCATTTTGACCCGATGCATATATTATATATATTGTTAATTTAAAAGTCCCAGTCAAATATCAGTATTTAACTACATGGGCCGGCAAAGTCAGCTGGATTGTTAATCAACCATTCCAGGTGAGCAGTTGATTACAACTGAACCCATCCTCCCTATAGGTGGGCTAGGCAGACAAACAGGGACAAGTAAACTCTGAACAATGTGTTTGTTGATCAAAATAACCTATAATTGGTGGTTCTATTACAGTATAATAATATACATGTCGGTCATTGTTCACTTCTCTAGGTTTCATGCTATTTTTTTAAAAGTATATATATCGAGTCTCCATGTCAAATGTCAAAGTGCAAAGTGTACAACCTATTGAGTTGCATGCACCAACTAGTTCAACCCAAAAGCTTAAGTCAATGGGTAAAGTTTGGACAATTCACCAATACTCTAATACAAACTAAGGTTGATTGTTACGTTGATTCTTGATGACATGGCATTGTCTACATGAGGTAACTTTGGCAGTTAATATTATTTTCCCATGCGTTTGCACGCACAATGAAAGTACAAATGGTGAGAAAAATCTTGGTATCCAAAGAAACAAGGAAGAACAACTAAAAAATAATAATGCTAAATCACCACTCGTTCAAAGTCAGAACAATTTTTAATTAATTGCTACTCCTGTTGATGTCAACTCAAACCCCTACTCCCAGTAGGCATTCCCGTTACACAAGCAGGTTCTAAACAAAAGCATTTGACTAAATGAGATAGTTATACTCAGGATATGTACAATGAACCTGCATCTGAACTTTTGAAGCAATGACTTCGTGTGCAGGCGTGCCATCTACGCATCTTCTATACATGGTTCAATTATACATTTCGATCTTGATGACAAGTATCTGAAACACAATCTAGTGGAGTAGCTAATGTGTTCTGACACAGGTTCTATTTGTTTGACGATGAACAGAAGAAAGCTAAGTATACTACATAGATATTCACCAGAAAAGAAATGGGAGTACAACAAAATACCAATCTGAAAATGGACATTTGCAGTGCTGGTAAATGGTTCAAAAGAATCTGCATGTGGGTTTTCAAACTGATGGTGCTCAATCAAAGGTGTAAATAGGTTCATCACAATTAGGCAATGAACCTACAGCGATAATACATTAGCACCGTTGGTTCCTGGCTATAACATTATAACTACTAACAGATGGTAGCAATTACATTTGTACAGTAAGTTTAAAACTAAAACCAAATGTACACAACACATCATTCAAAATTAAAAAATATTGAAATTCAAATTTAAAGCATGCATGCGCGCGCGCGCACAGAGAGAAAGAGAGAGAGATTTGTACATTCATTTTGAGCTCAAACCTATGGCGGAAAAGTTTTCTACAGTAAATTAATGACTGATGACTTAACTGATGGTTGTGAACCAACGGTGACTGTCCTATTTGTGCTAGTGGTTGGGTCAGGCATGCCACATTTCAAAACCTGCAGTGCAATCTGATAATGTTCCAGTTAATATGCTTGGTGACTGCACATCCTTTTATTAGTCAACAATGCAAACAGTTATGGTCCTTACAATCATATAGTTCTAAATTATTGTGCTCATCTGGAATGGAAAATTTCTAATGGATAACAAGCTACCAAAAGTAAACAGTCTATAGACTTACTAGCAGATGTAGAGATGTCAAATTTTGGTTCCGAATTCAATAGGGACGGTAAGAACTAAAATGAAGGGAAGACATTGCATGCTACACACAAGTATATGTAGAGAGTCAGAGCATTTGTGAATTACCACCATTTCGTGTTAATGTCAACTGAAACCCTGGTCGGCTGCTCCCAACTCACTGGTCCTTCAGACAAGCAAACTCTCTTTTGAAACGGAGACAAGCAAACTCTAAACAAAGGCATTTGACCACATGCGCAATGGACCTCCAGCTGAAAAATGGCCGGATGCTGCTCATCTTCTTGGTTCAGCTATACGTTTCAACTGATGAGACGAATCTTGGACACAATCTAGGAGGCAGCTGATGCTGTTTTTAAGAAATGTGGAGTATGTACAATAAACTAATATTGGATGGCTTCCAAAGAGCATCAGTAGTAAGACTTTCATGGTCGTTGATCATTACTCGAAAGTTGGAAGGAGAAGTAAAACAAGAAAGATCCTCACAAAAGGAAGTAATAAATAAAGCGAAGAAAACAAAAGTGAGAGCAAAATAATATATTTACGTTCCCTAAAATAGGTAATCCTTTTATATATATAGAAGAAAAGATGTGTAATCCTCAATACAGAACTTTAAAAGAAATAAATAAATATAAAAGGGATTCAGAAACTATTGAGTGATTTTAATCTGTAGTTATTCCAAACTGGGAAGTGTTCACCCACTGACGTTCAGTAAAAGTGCATGATGAATGCAAGTCTTATCAGTCAACCACTACAAATGCCTCTGATCATTATAGGCTGTTCTTCAATTATGATCATATAAATAAAATGGCAATCCTGTTGTGGTTCATGATCTAGGATATAGCATCACCACCACAAATCTAGTGGATCATGACCTAAATCCAATGAAACCACACCAAGAAAGTATTGCAATGTAGAAAGTGGGAATTGCACCACAAATTGCAGATACGTTTATCCAACAAAGGGAATCCACAAAACTGTGCCTAAATAGTGACCAAAGGTGAAATATATTGACTCTTAGGTTCCAAATCCACTTGTCCATCTAGTTTGTTCACTAAATAAAATCTGATTAGTCATCCAATAAAGTACATACCATTCTAAAAACTGGACCAAGGGAATCATTTAACTGCCACTTGATGTAAGATGCCCTATTAAGCACAAGCAATAAGTAAGCAGACACACAAAGTAACTGTTTCCGTGTCCTCTGGATGTCATGTGCTGCCTCAAGGGGGCAGCCAGTGACCCTATATTCAGACATCACGACAAATTTATCATCGTTGACAAACTAACGGAAATAAACAAACTAGATTTTGTTTCTCAAAGGGAGTAATCAACAGATAGCCATTGAGTGAAACAAAAAAGAACTCTCCTATTTCTGTTTCTTCAGGGGTGCAGCAGAATGCCGGAATGACATTATATTCAGTGGCCCGACGGAATTTTGACTACTCAACGAAAAAATATTTAATGTAAGAGATCTTTCTTATTGAATGCAGAATATATTATCAAAGAATTTTAAATAATGTGCATTGCTATTGAACAAGACTGAAGAGACAAAAAAAATCACTAAAATGTGAACAACAAAAGCACCATTAGAGGATTTTTCATTGAGCTGTTTGTAAAGACTACAGGAGGAAATGATAAAGACAAAGGAGATGTGACACAAACTAGAAATGAAGAAGCACAAGGGCAATCAACGTCCTTAGTGCCATACCCACTACAAATGGCACTTGCTACATCAGACACGTAGAATACAACATGCAGTATATGCTTCTAATCTGCAAGTTACTATGTTCTCAGAATGCATCAGAACTCAGAAGGTTAAGAATTAATAAATAGCACAATTAATGGTCAAAGCACGCATGGACCACTTACAAGGTAGAAAGTTCGCTAGGCAAGCAAAGCATTGGAGGTTGTTGCCTTGGACCTCTTTGTCGAGAATGCACAGTGAAGCAATAATAGACTTTACATTTGATGTCTCTATATCCCCTCAAAAAAAATTGATGTCTCTATATCTGAGTGTGCTATTTCCCCTTTATTATTTTCTAGTTTTTGAACTGAAAAGGTTGTAAGAATTTTTAAATATTATTTGGATTTTGGCCCATATTCTATTTGATGATAATTAATTCAAGGGACCAAATAAATACTATAATGCAAACGATTTAATACCGGATTGATTATTAACCATGTGTTAACTCAACTTAAATAGACAGCTTGTGATAGCTCCTATAGAGAAGTTGAGGAAGAAAAATAGGGTGCTACACGCGCGCGCTGCCGCCGAGCCGCGGCGAGCGTGACGAGACGCGTGTGCATACGTTTTGCCTGGTGGAACAGGAAAGGGAAAGGGAGGAGAAACGATCAGACGTTTCCTCTCTAGACTATATATTCCATTCTCGCATCCCCTTTTCCCGCACACACAAATCAGTCCTCTCATCTCCCTGTCGAGTTGCTCTCCTTCATCCCCGTCCCGAACCAGGAGAGCAGGCCTCCGGAACCCGACGCCTTGTGAGACATCTGCTCGGATGTGCGGGCAAGAGTTGCTCTCCTTCATCCCCGTTCCAAACCTCTGCGCACACAGAGATCGGGAGAGCAGGCCTCCGGAACCCGACGCCTTGCGAGACACCTGCTCGGGTGTGCGGGCAATCAGGTTTTTAGGGACTGCTCCTTTCCCCGCACACACACAAATCAGTCCTCTCATCTCCGTGTCGAGTTGCTTTCTTTCATCCCCGTCCCGAACCTCTGCGCGCACAGAGATCGGGACAGCAGGCCTCCGGAACTTGACGCCTTGCGAGCTCACACACCTACTCGAGTGTGCGGGCAATCAGGTTTTTGGGAAGCGTCTTCCACGACTGCTTGCTACCTGGGATCGGCGACATCGGCTACTTCCTAGCGGTGACGACATCGGCTACTTCCTAGGATTCGTAGATCGTCTTCTTTCTAGTGGACGTTTGTGGGGCTACACTGCGGACATCTTTCTGCATCGACTGTGGTCCGCTACTTCAAGCAACGTACTATGTCGACTAGTGTGAATGGAGCCATCGGTGTCTTCGGCACTAGTCCCTCCTCTGGGTATAATCCTAAACGATTATATTTTATTTTCAGTATGTCTATAACAATTGCAATATTTATCACTAATCTGAGTAACGATAAATTTGCACACGTGCACATATATACCACCACTTTGTTATGTGTATTTTTCTGGATTAAATCAAACATTAAAATGTCTAAATTTCTAACAATCCAAAAACCTGATATTAGGTATTTTTCAGTTAGTGGTTTTACTGCTACGTTAAAACCGGATAATTTTGATGGTTCAAATTATAAGTGGTGGCACGCGAGAATGATTTTGTGGTTGACTGCTATGAGTTGCTATCACACCACAGAGGAGAAGAGGAAACAATTTACTCCTGAGGAAGAGCAAAAGTTTCTGGCAGCCGATAACCTCTTTCGAGGCACCATGATAAGTGCACTCAATAAAAAAATATGTCGATAACTATATCATTTGCACCACTGCTAAGGAGTTATGGGATGCGCTTGAGGCCAAGTTCGGGGTTTCTGATGTTGGTAGTGAGTTGTACCTCATGGAGCAGCTGTTTGATTATAAAATGATGGATAACCGTTCTGTGATTGAATAAGCACATGAGATACAGGCACTAGCAAAGGAACTCGAACAATTCCCTTGTGTGTTGCCTGAAAAGTTTGTAGCTAGCGGTACAATCACTAAGCTGCCACCTACTTGGAAGGATTTTGCTACTTCTCTAAAACATCAGAAGAAAGAGTTTGGTCTTGCCGAACTCATGAGAACTTTTGATGTTGAGAAAAATGCGAGAGCAAAAGACACATATGGGAAAGACGTTGGTGCCAATATGGTGCAGAAAAAAAAAGTAATATGCATTTTGTAACAAGAAAAAGAACAAGCAAGAGAGAACAACAAATTCGAAGCCAAAGCAAACTGTAACTTTTAAGAAGAAAAAGACAGATGGAGGCTGTTTTGTTTGCGGTAGCGATGATCATTGGGCAAGTTCTTGTCCAGACCGCAAATTCAAGAGAGAAGAGAAAAAGTCAGTGAATATGGTTGTTAGCGAGGCTGAAGGAGGAACATCTGGGTATTGTAATTATTTATCCACTATTTTTTCAGTCTGTCATTTACCTGAGTGGTGGATGGATACTGCGGCTAATATACATGTATGTGCTGACATCTCTTTGTTTTCTTCTTTTCAGGCAGGCGACACTGGAGTCTTATTGATGGGGAACGACTCTCATGCGTGTGTTCTTGGTGTTAGTACGGTCATTCTGAAGTTTACTTCGGGAAAGACGGTGCTGATGAAGAACGTGCAACATGTCCCCTCCATAAAAAAGAAACTAGTTAGCGGCTCTCAGCTTTGCAGAGATGGCTATAAAATTGTCTTTGAAGCCAATAAAGTTATAATTTCTAAGTTTAGAACTTTTATTGGTAAAAGTTATGATTGCGGAGGCTTGTTTCGCTTATCCATGCTTGATGTGTGTAATAATGTTGTGAACCATACTATTATTTCGAATGAGTCGAATATTTGGCATTCACGATTTTGTCATGTTAATTTTGGTTGTTTAACACGGCTGGCAAATATGAATTTAATCCCAAAATTTAATTTAGTCAAAGGTTCTAAGTGCCATGTTTGCGTGCAATCCAAGCAACCTCGCAAGCCTCACAAGGCTGCAAAGGCGAGGAACTTGGCACCATTAGAACTAATCCATTTCGATGTATGCGAGATGAATGGTGAATTGATTAAAGGTGGCAGACGATATTTCATTACTTTTATAGATTGTACTAGATTTTGTCATGTGTACTTGCTTAAAACAAAGGATGAAGCATTACATTATTTTAAAATCTATAAAGCTGAAGTAGAAAATCAACTTGAGACTTAAATTAAACGCTTAAGGTCCGATCGTGGTGGAGAATATTTTTCTAGTGATTTTTTTATTTCTGCGTAGAACATGGAATTATTTATGAGAGGATACCGCCAAACTCACCACAGTCTAATAGGATTGCCGAATGAAAGAACCGTACTCTAACAGAGATGGTTAACGCCATGTTAGAAACATCGAGACTATCTAAGGAATGGTGGGTTGAGGCGATACTGACAGCATAATATGTTCTGAATAGAGTTCCTATAAAGAATAAGGAAATCACACCATTTGAGAAATGGGAAAAGAAGAGAATAAATATCTCCTATTTGCGAACTTGGGGTTGTTTGGCTAAAGTAAATGTGCCAATAAACAAGAAACACAAACTTGGACCTTGATTGTATTTTCCTAGGTTATGCTGCTTACAGCGTAGGGTATAGGTTTTTAATTATAAATTCTGGACTATCAGACATGCATGTTGGTACCATAATAGAATCTAGAGCTGCAACATTCTTTGAAAGCGAATTCCCTATGAAAAGTGCACCTAATATTTCTAGTCATGAATCTATAAATTCCCATGAGCAATTTATTCCGATAGAACAAACTGAGGAACCTCATGTTCACTATCCTAAGGAGAATGATAATATAGTCACTCGAAAGAGCAAAAGATAAAGGAAAGTGAAGTCTTTTGGAGATGACTATATTGTGTACCTCGTGGATGATACCCCAACTACCATTAAAGAGGCATTTTCCTCTCCTGATGCTGATTTGTGGAAGGAAGCTATAAGGAATAAGATGGATTCAATAATGTCTAATGGAACTTGAGAAGTTGTTGAACGGCCTTATGGTTGTAAACCTATAGGTTGTAAATGAGTGTAATTGAGAGGTACAAAGCTAGGCTTGTGGCTAAGGGTTATACCCAAAGAGAAGGGGAAGATTTCTTTGATACTTATTCACCGGTTGCCCGTTTGATGACAATTCGAGTGTTACTGTCCTTGGCTGCCTCTCATGGTCTTCTCATTCATCAAATGGATGTAAAGATAGCTTTCCTAAATAGAGAGTTGGAGGAAGATATCTATATGGATCAGTCTGATGGATTTGTAACAAGTGGTCAAAAAGGCAAGGTGTGTAAGCTACTAAAATCCTTATATGGCCTAAAACATGCTCCAAAACAATGGCATGAGAAGTTTGATTGAACTTTAACTTCTATCGGCTTTGCTGTTAATGAAGCTGACAAATGTGTGTACTATCAGTTTGGTGGGGGTGAAGGTGTAATCCTTTGTCTATACGTGGATGGTATACTGATCTTTGGGACAAGCCTTGATGTGATCAAGGAAGTTAAAGACTTTCTGTCTAATAACTTGGAGATAAAAGATTTGAGAGAAGCTGATGTTATTCTAAACATTAAGCTTTTAAGAGAAGGCAATGATGGGGTTACACTTGTGCAATCCTACTACGTGGAAAAGATTTTAAGTCACTTTGGTTACAGTGACTATCAATCTGCTCCTATGCCTTATGATCCTAATGTGCTGTTGAGAAAAAATCGAAGAATAGCAAGGGATCAACTAAGATTCTCTCAAATTATAGGTTCACTAATGTACCTTGCAAGTGCCATGAGGCCTAATATCTAGCAAAACTTAGCCGGTTTGTGTCAAATCCAGGAGATATTCACTGGCAAGCTCTTGAGAGAGTAATGCGCTATTAAAAGGTACGGTGAGCTATGGTATTCACTATACCGGATACCCTAAGGTATTAGAGGGTTATTGTGATGCCAATTGGATATCTGATGCTGATGTTTTAAAGGCCACAAGTGGATGTGTTTCTGCTTAGAGGTGGCGCTGTTTCATGAAAGTCTTGCAAGCAGACTATCTTAACGAAGTCAACAATGAAAGCAGAACTCACAGCATTAGACACCGCCGGTGTTGAGGCCGAGTGGCTTCGTGAACTCCTAATGGATCTACCGGTGGTTGAGAAACCTGTGTCGGCTATTTCCATGAACTGTGACAATCAAACTGTGATCACAAAAGTCAACAGTTCTAAGGACAACATGAAATCCACAAGGCATGTCAAACGGCAATTGAAGACTGTCAGAAAATTGAGAAACTCCGGAGTTATAGCGTTGGACTATGTCCATACGTCTAAGAATGTGACAGATCAATTCACAAAGGGACTTTCACGTAATGTGATCGATAGTGTATCGAGTGAGATGGGGTTGAGACCCACGTGAGGTCTACCATGGTAGCAACTTGTTCTATATGATCGGAGATCCCGTGAAGTAGAATAGTGAAACAAACCAGAAGTGGATTGTGAGGAAAGACCCTTTATTTAACTCATCTCAATTGTACTTCTTTTCTAAGTCTGTAAGGCAGACCGGTTATATACCTTAATGTATTGCAAAGCAGTTTGTGAAGCGATAGATGTTGTCCTACAGAACATCTTTAAGGAATACACCTATATGAGTTTGACTGCTAGTCACAGTCTATGAGATCTGGGTTGTCTCTAGATACTCATGAATGGGCCAGAAGTATAACTTATATGCTTCAACCAGAGGAGATGCTCTAGCAACCTAGTATCAGTTATGAGTTTACATGAAACTTATTTCACACAAAACTTGCAATTCAAGGCATAGTTCATTGTACAAGTTGTGACTAAGTGTAATCTTCATTCTAGGTGGAAGTTCAACTTAACAGTCTCCACCGAAACAACTGGTATATGAAACGACATGGAAATTTGAGAGCATTTCTTATGTGCCCTAGAAGTAGGTGGGGATTGTTAAATATTATTTGGGCTTTTGGCCCATATTCTATTTTATGATAATTAATTCAAGGGCCCATAATAAATGCTATAATGCAAACGATTTAATACCGGATTGATTATTGATCATGTGTTAACTCAACTTAAATAGGCGGCTTGTGATAGCTCCTATAGAGAAGTTGAGGAAGGAAAATAGGGTGCCACATGCGCGCGCGCCGTCGCCGCCGAGCCGAGCCGTGGCGTGTCGAGACGAGATGAGACGAGACGAGACACGCGCATGTGCATATGTTTTTCCTGGTGGAAAAGGAAAGGGATGAGAAACGGGATCTGACCGTTATCTGGTTGATTGCAATTTAATCAGACGTTTCCTCTCTAGCCTATATATTCCATTCCCGCATCCCCTTTCCCCGCACACACAAATCAGTCCTCTCATCTCCGTGTCGAGTTGGTCTCCTTCATCCCCGTCCTGAACCTCTGCGCGCATAGATATCGGGAGAGCGGGCCTCCGGAACCCGACGCCTTGCGAGACACCTGCTCGGATGTGCGGGCAATCAGATTTTTGGGAGCGTCTTCTGCGACTGCTCGCTGCCTGGGATCGGCGACATCGGCTACTTCCTGGCGGTGACGACATCGGCTACTTCTTGGGATTCGTGGATCGTCTTCTTCTTGGTGGACGTTCGCGAGACTGCACTGCGAACATCTTCCTTCATCGACTGTGGTCCGCTACTTCAAGCAACGTACTATGTCGACTAGTGCGAATGGAGCCGCCGGTGCCTTCGGCACTGGTCACTCCTCTGTGTATAATCCTAAACGATTATATTTTGTTTTTAGTATGTGTATAACAATTGCAATGTTTATCACTAATCTGATTAGCGATGAATTTGCACACGTACACATATATGCCACCACTTTGTTATGTTTATTTTTCTGAATTAAATCAAACATTAAAATGTCTAAATTTTTAACAAAAATTGGCCGTGTGCGGCTGCAAAGGCCGGAAATTTTCCATTTTCTAGAAAAATGGACCACCTACATTCATTAATGCTGATTCACTGCAAGGCAACAAGCAGAATGGAGCCTGAATTGAAACTGCAACTCGTAGTCCATGTTGGAGATCCACCGAAGTGACCCTTGGTCATCAAGCCATCCCTAGTCATGGTGCTAAGCTCGTCACAAAGGCTTGTGCATCCAAGACAAGTGTTAAAAGACACTATATTTGGAGGGTCAACGTCTATGGAGCCAAGTTCGGTGTAAAATAGCACTTATATATATACACGACAAGACCTCAAGTGCTTTGACTCGCCAAGATTACAAGGTCACAACAACACAAACACTCAAGATCTCAAGGTTTAAGGCTTAACCATCAAAAGGATGAACACTATGTACTATTATGTGCCTTAGATGTGATCAATATGCATTTGAGATGGTGAATGGAGTGTGCGATCACTTGCATGCTTTAGCTTCTAACAGCCTTGGGGCACTTCCAGTGGCGTAGCTAGGATTTTAGGCTTCGGTGGTCCAACTTAACACAATTTTTTTGAACACTACAATATAGAGAAATATAAGGTGTAGAATTCTCAAAGGCAATATAGCAGTACAGTTAAATTGAAAAGGTCTTAGAAACATCTTAAAATCAACAAAAATTTTCGTACCTTGTTTTCTTAAAATCAACAGAAATATAAGATATAGAATTTCCCAAATGCTTGTTTGTTATTGCTGCACATTTCTAAAAGGAGAGGTGCAGTGCCTCTAATCCTGATCTTTTTTTTAACTCTTATCGTGTATTCATGACATCATCAGCAAGGTAGCAAATATGGTCTCTCATGATTCTACCTAGTTTAGGGGAGATAGACTCAGATAGTACGTCAATGAGAAGACACGGGCGAACATGGATAGGAATCGAGAGAAAGATATTCTGGTAGATGAAACGAACAATGAACGGCCGACCCAACGACAACAAGTAAAGCAAAACAAAAAAAATGCTTGAGCATTATTGGGCCTTGTTGGGCCAAAATTCTAGGGTGGCCCATGGCCCACCGGGACCACCCTTTAGCTCCGCCGGTGGGCACTTCAAAAATAATATCAGACAGCATTAGGCCAAGCCAATTTTCTCATAACCAAACTACAATTTGGATCACTAATATATATGGGCAATCTATATCTTCAATAAACAAAGCAGTGTACACTACTCCAACCAGCGCCTTTATTGTAGAGGTGGTTGTAGATATGCAGAGCCCTCTAAACTTATTTGCTAAAAATAAGCAATTTGTATAGAGGCAGTTGTCCACCCGCCTCTAAAAACGGATTTGTAGATGCAGCTGACAACAACACAGCCCCTAGAAATTGATTTCTAGAGACGTCGACGGCGGTGGCTGTAAATACAATTTTTTTTTTGAAATTATCCAAAAAATCGTAAATTGGGCCAAAACAGCAAAATAAATTGAGTCCGCTCGTGAAGGTCCCCACCAATCAGCCACACACACTTGCTCCACGCTGCACGGCGGCAAAATTTGAACCTGACACCTATGGCCTCACATGTACAGCTCCTCTAACCACTCCGCCCTAAAGTCACATATATTTATAAGACATCCATTTGAAGATATAGTCAAGTACTAAAACTTTATTTTTTTGGGTCAAATTTCAAATGTGAGAATTCAAACATAACTTTCTTTGGATAATTGTTTAAAATAAAAAATTGTCAACTACAAAGTTGTAGAACTTTTCAATATCTACAACTTATTATTTTGTTATTTCTCTATCCGAGGTTGTTTGAAAATTTGAATTTCATTTCCGCTTAAAAAAATGAATTTCAAAAGGTTATATATCAAAAATAACTCTTTGAGATCTGCAACTAAAGTTTTGGACAATAGATTATATTATTTCAAATGCAAAAGTTACAAAGTACAATGTCTATATATTTTTAAGATCTATGACTTTGGTTTTGGCTGTTTCTCCCATCCAAGACTGTTTGAAAAATTTAAAAAAAATTGAATTTCTAAATGTGAGAACTTCAAACATAATTTTCTATATTTAAATGTTTTCGAATGAAAATATTATCAATTACAAAGTTAGAGACCTCTTTGAGTTAGAAAACTTTAATATAAAGTTTATATTCATCCGACTTTATTTGAAAAGGTTATATATTTTACTGTGTGGCACCAACTTTTAGAGATGGCTCAAGATTGATTTGAAAAGGTTATATATTTTACTGTGTGGCACCAACTTTTAGAGATGGTTCTAGATTGACCCGCCTAAAATGAATTTCTAGAGACTTTGGAAAACCATTTTTTGAGCCACCTCTACTCAAAATAGCATCTCTACAAATCGTTTTTGTAATAGTGATAAATAATGATGGTGGTAAAATTGCATGGTGAACGACCGCAAACACCTGATGCTTATAGATTCTTCTCTTTTATTATGCTCCTCTGGAATGGCAAATGGATAAGCCACAGAGAAGTTAAA
>Ga0182004_10002008_pt1 | contig 15549 bp, 10 predicted proteins | sample Sormic07211540_1_FD_120479 | JGI IMG/M metagenome (GOLD analysis project Ga0182004, IMG submission 120479) | Endophyte microbial communities from Sorghum bicolor roots, Mead, Nebraska, USA - 072115-40_1 MetaG | ecosystem: Host-associated > Plants > Roots > Unclassified | place: USA: Nebraska...
ACATTCATCCAAAATAAACTTATTTTAGGTTAATGCATTAGTGTGTGCTTAACATATTTTTGATGCAATGCTCATGATGACATGTCCCATTTTTAGTTCGCTTAACACGAGAGTGTTACAGCTTGTAACTTGTAAGACGAATCTTTTTAATTTAACTAGTCTATAGTTAGACAATATTAATTATCAAATACCAACAAAAGTTCTACGATACAAAAAAAAACTTTTCACCTAGAGAAGTAAACAAGATGTTACATGGCCACACAAAGCCTGTGCATGCGATGCTCGCCTCCCAGCGTCATGGTGTCTTTCTTGCAGCCAGTTTTGTATTGTACCCGTGTGTTAGGTCCAACAACCACAGGTGTCTTGTTCGGTCAGTCCGTACCCGTCCCATTAGAATAGAATTAGATTAATCTTGATGACGCCCTCGGCTTAGACTAAGACCTCGGGCACAAATGTGCCGGGTACCGGGTTCGTGGGTCGGCGGACATGTGGTACGTACGTACGGAAATGTTTGGATCCAAATCCGGATCCGGGATTTCGCTTTTGCAGTTCAGATCTGTCGCCCCATGTGGATCGATCGATCTCGGATTCGATGCTTGTGCATTGGACACTCCGTTTGTGCATTTTCGTCACCTGCTGAGGCCTGCACCGCCAGATTTGGAAGCATGCGGCACGTAGTGTACTGGAGGTCTATGTGAAGCTAAAGCTATGCCCGTCTCCTCGTCGGATGCTTTTCAGTTTGTACGATTTTCTTTACTTGCTTTATTTGCTTATTTATCTCTGCTTCTCTGCTAGCTACTCTTCTGTAAGCTGAATAATTAAGTAGGGTGTTTTAGACTAACAGTTGTAGCTTTTGTTTTAGGGTTGAGTAATGCAACACATATTTTCATTTTTTAGACAAAAAAGGCACAACATATATCGTAACCAACCTTATAACTTTGTTTGTATAAGTATTTGATGTTGTTATATGGTCACTCTCACATGTCTGTAGTATTATAACTCGGTGCAAATAAAACATTTTTTTTCGGGATAAGTTGCATTGTATAGTGAACCATCTAAGAGATCTAAGTAACACGAGAGCTGCAAACGATGTTGACCATCTAATCTTAATGACAGAGCCACATAAGCATCACATGGAGGTGTTACACTAACAACAAAATAAAAACCATAAACAAACCAATCCATGTGAGATGCAACACAAGAGGTTAAAGTGAAAACATCCTCGTCAAGCACATCGGTGCCAGTGTCCAACAGTCCAAGCGAGGTGAAATGTTAATCATGCAACGTATGGGTACGACCAAGAAGCTTTAAATGCCAATCACATTGGCAAATTTAAAGAAGGCTTATGAGGAGCTCTCTTCGGCATCGGTTCGAGCACTTTCAACATTGAAGCACTAAGAGATTTCCTCCTGACTTGTGAACTAGGGTCTCGCAGCCATCAATGGCGACACAAGGGCATGGCTTGTGGCCCCTACTTTGGTTGTTTAGCCCATAATAATACCTTATTATGGTCTGCATGATTTTTATCATTGCGCCTGACTCAACCGCCACAAAAATGAACTACGAGGCCGATTTTACATATCAGCTTCTTCATCTCCACTCATCTATAGCATCATGTGATGGGAGTTCACGGTCCCAAACAAGGTCCTTGCAATGAATATTATTTAGATTTATTATGAATCCATATCCTTTGAGCCAAGTAAAATGCATTTCTAAATACACCGATCTTACTCATAAATATTTGACCATAATACACAATATTGGAGTCATTATTATTAGATATAACCACCTCATAAATATTTAACCATAATACTGTACAAAACAATCTAGTTATAGATCCCACTTACTTGTAAATATTTAACTATAATACAAAACAATCCAGTCCTAACCAAATAACCAATAATTGACACTACGAAGTTCTAACATAGAAGACCAAAGTGAACTGAGTATAGCTTTGGTCATGACTTTATCAATCTTGAGACCTGTCATTTCAGTTTTTAAAAGAGATTTTTACAAGAATAAGTTCGTGTGATTTGAAAAGAAAATTAAAAGATCAAAGATAACCATTGCTCAGTCCTCTCTTGCTGTCACGCACCACCGGTCACCAGACCACAATCATATCACATGATGTCCCACCACACCCAAAACCCTTCCATTCCACGTTTCAGCAGGGGTGAAGCCCGGCCCCGCCCCGCCCCGGCAGGCAGCGTGCGCCCCACAAACAACACAGAGCCACCACGCACCAACCCACCAGGCACCAGCCGAGGCGCCCAAGGCCCAACGGGGCGCGTCCATCCGGCCGGCACCGACCCGACCCGACCCAACCCCCATCGCGCGCACCCGCCAAATCAACCACCCCTTCGTCCCCGTTCCGTTCCGGCAGGCAGCCGCTCGCGAAGGCGAAGGCGCAGGCGCCGTCCCCACGGGCCCCGCAACCGCACTCGGCACTCCCGTCGCGCGCCTCCCTCTCGCTTGCCGCGTTCTCAGATCCCCGCCTGCCCGTGCCGCGGCATTGGCACCGGCACCCCCGTCGAGCGCCCGCAATGCGAGCCTTGTTGTAGCCCCACCCCGGAGCACGGACGGAATCGCGACGAGGCATATGCATCCCAAGCCCGAGGGCGGCGACGCCGACGGGGCCGCCGCCGCGGAGGTGGGATCCCCGCCGCCGGGCTACTTCCGGCAGCGGAGCATGCACGCCGCCGCCGCCGCGGATCCGGAGGCGGCGGCGGCGCGCCGGGCGTTCGACGTCGAGAACCCGCCTTGCTCCGCCGGCGGAGCGGGCGGGGGGCTCCGGCCCAGCGAGTCCGTCACCAAGCTGGAGTCGCTGGAGCGCGCGGAGCGCGCCGCGCTGGCGCCCGCCGTCGTGCTCAGGACCGGGTTCTACATCCTGGTGTGGTACGCGTTCAGCACCTGCCTCACGCTGTGAGTGGCCTGGATCCCCCTCACTCCCTCACTACTGCTTCTCACGCTGCGGAGATGGCGGCCTCCTGACTGCTTCGTTGCTGGGTCTGGGTGGTGGTGGTGGCAGATATAACAAGACGCTGCTGGGGGATAAGCTCGGCAAGTTCCCGGCGCCGCTGCTGATGAACACCGTGCACTTCGCACTGCAGGCGGGGCTCTCCAAGCTCATAATCTTCTTCCAGTCCAAGGGGCCCGAGGCCGCCATCGAGATGGGCTGGAAGGACTACTTGATGAGAGGTGTGGATCTCGGTTTACGAGAGATTTCAGCTTTGGCTTGCCCCTGCTTATTTGTTATGGATGAGTAGCGATTCTTACTAGCTGTTCTGCAGTCGTGCCAACTGCTCTTGGGACGGCCTTGGACATAAACCTGAGCAATGCGTCTCTGGTGTTCATCTCGGTGACGTTTGCTACTATGGTGTGTCTGCCAAAGGATTTAATTCACTTGCTCTTCTTTATTTAGTTAGATTCCTCAATTTGTTCAGTGACTAGAGTTCATGAAATTTACCTTTTGCAGTGTAAATCAGCCTCCCCGATATTCCTGTTGCTCTTTGCGTTTGCATTTAGGTGAGTGCTGGCCTTCATCCCCCAGGTTATCATTTTTCCTACTTGTAAATTAGTTGTAAATTGCACTATATACATATTAGCACAGCAGGAACATTTATATTGTCCAACAATTGTTATAAACTTGGTACATAATTGGTTGATACAGTTCTATGTTTATCCTGCATTTGTAGACAATTAATTCAAGCAGCCAATGTCATGCACTAATGAATTATGGTAATCACATTTGAAGACAATTAGTTGAAGCAGCCAATGCCATGCACTAATGAAGCATGGTAGTCTTAAGCTAGAAAGAAGTGTTGCTAACATTTTACATGAAAGCAAAAAATTGTGATTCAAATGTACAGAAGTGATAAACCCACACTTCCCTTTACCCACATGAGGATCTGGTGTGAACTTTAAATGGACACAGCCACACTAATTGCCTAGTATCTGGACATGCCTAGCAGTACAATGTTACTTTTTCTAAGAAGAGAAGTTGTAACTAAGCTAATTCCGAATAAGCATGCTTCTTTTATCCTAACTTGTCATAAGAAATATTTTCTCAACTCATTGGATCACATAAAACCTGCTCATTCACTAACTTATTTGATTACATACCATTTAGTATTTTCTTGTGATAAGTTTATTACAGTGTCATAATATTCATTGGTTTTCTTAAGAAAGGGGTGACCATCGCTCCCTACCTAACATGCATGTCTAAGTGTCTTTCTTTTTTTTCCCCATTGTTTTCGATGATATGCGCCTCTAAAAGTTTCTTCCTATTTTTAAGGTTGGAGAATCCTAGCATCAAGCTTCTAGGAATTATAGTTGTTATTTCTACTGGAGTTCTGTTGACAGGTACAATATTCTTCTAAAATTTAACTACCGAATATTCTTCTAGGAATTATAGTTGTTATTTCCAGTTTCATTTGTAGCTACTGAATATGACGACCAGCCTTTCACTACATTCTCTTGGGAGCATTTCTTTTCATTTTCTTTTACTCTTCTTTTTCTTTGGGCTGCATGTGCTTCTGGTTGTGTTTGGCCCTGCTATGGTAGTTTTCTTGTATTTGTTCTCTCCTTAGTATAATGATGGGCTGCTCTCCTGCCTGTTTGAGAAAAAAAGTAAATTCTCTTGGACAAGCATGTCAGAATAAGAGCATGTGATATATTTGACCATCTTACTTGATTCAAGTTGACTTCAGCAACTTGTAATGTCAACAATCTTTGTTTTTACCAGAAGGCCAAAATGTAATTGATGTTCTTCATAAAAATAATAAAAGTACATGTCAAATTATTGTTAGCATTCATAATTAAATGGATATCTGGGAGTTCTGGATGTTAATCAGTTTCATCACTCTGAAGTAGTTTTTCAGAGGATGTGTTGTTAAAAATAGTCAGCTCCACATCATGTTGAATTCACCAAAGTTCAATACACTATAATTTGCAGTAAACTTGAATTTAGTAACTGAATATTTTCCTTATCTTAGTCACCATGTTAACTGTAACATGCTGATGTGTAGTTCTTGTATGAGTACTAAAAAGACTATTGGATTTATCTTTTCTGATTTAGCAATATTATTTTCATCAGTTTCCAAGGAGACAGAGTTTGACTTCTGGGGCTTCATTTTTGTGACGCTTGCTGCTGTTATGTCGGGATTCCGTTGGTCCATGACCCAGATTCTGTTGCAGGTGAGTGTACTGACTGAATTTTATCCCTTTTCTTGTGTAGCTATGGTCAATCCCACGTTTCACTCTTTTGTTTCTTTGATGCTCCTAGGCTAATGGTTTCTTTCTTTATGTGCATGTGATTCTTGATGTTTCAAGAAAGACACTTACGGTATGTAAGCTTTGCTTTATTCTCAATTCTGATAATAGCAGAGTAGTGCTTGCATTTTAATTCCACATCTGATTATTCAATCAACTTTTTTATGCTTACCAGTCAAACCATTTTCTTAATTAATTAAGGTCTAGCCTGGCCTGGTTCTTACAAGTCTATCTTTACCAATGAGGGGTGGCAATCATGTTAGGAGCTGTTTCCTTAATTAAACTAAGGCCTGGTTTGGCCTGGTTCTTGCAAGTCTATCTCTACCAAATGAGGGGTGATGTTCAAAAGTTAGGAACCTAAGAATTAGAGGAGAACTCTACCCTCTCTTTCTGAAGCCACTGTTTAGCCATTTAATAGTGAATCAAGTGGCAGAGCAAAACAGTTGATATAATTTGATCCCAAATGGTATACAGCATCAGATGCTGTTGATCTGCTTCTGAAGCATCATTAAGAACACTTCACACAAATGTGGGCTCTGCCGCTCTGGTTTCTGCTTGAGCCATTCCATTTGGTATATCTGACCCCAGCTTGTGTCCTAAGCTTGTATAAAAGTGGGACCAATACTATTTAGTTAAAAATTATGAATTGACTATTGGTAATTCATGATCTATCTTCCTTTTGCAGGCCTGAAGAATCCAATTACCTTGATGAGCCATGTTACACCAGTGATGGCCATAGCCACTATGATACTATCTCTATTACTGGATCCTTGGAGTGAATTTCAAAATAATTCATATTTCGATAACCCTTGGCATGTTGTGCGCAGTTGCTTACTCATGCTTATCGGAGGATCCTTAGCTTTTTTCATGGTAACCAGTTTTACATGATCTGGGACATGTACTTTCATAACTATCGGATATTTCATAATCTTTTGATTCTAACTGCAGGTGTTAACAGAGTATATACTTATTTCAGCAACAAGTGCCATAACCGTGACGATAGCTGGGGTAGTAAAAGAGGCTGTAACCATTTTGGTAATATTTAAAATTGATCCTTTCTAAAGATATCTTCTATCTATTTTCTTGCTTTGCTGTGGAATCTGGATTTTGTGAATTGTTTGTCAACCATGAACTACACTTCATCTAAAACAAAAATCAGTATGATACAGTTGGTTGACAATTGAGTGGCTCATGGTAGAAAAGCTAACAAGTCTTGAACACTAAAAACTTGAAGCAGTTCATTGTTTGTGCATACAAATCATTCAAAGAAAGAAAGAAAGGAAAAAACCCAATAAGTGCCTTCGATTTTTGGTAGACAATGTTAGACAGAAGCTATGAAGTATCAACAGAGTTATGTCAAGGCTAAACACATTAGTTGTCTGCTAACACTAGCATGAAAACGTTTGATAACCCCAAAGATTAGGAAATAGGTTGTATGTAATTCCTAGGTTACATGAATTTAGTTTCTAATGCCTCTTATGAAGGATCTCTTTACTTTGGTCTTTCAGGTTGCAGTATTTTATTTCCATGATGAATTTACTTGGTTGAAAGGGTTTGGTCTGTTCACCATCATGGTTGGTGTTAGCTTGTTCAATTGGTACAAGTAAGTATTCCTTTCCAAGATCAACTCCTGCAAAGCACAACGAGATTTCAATCTCCTTAATTCCTACAAACAAAACTTTTGCTCACCCCAGGCTAAGAGGGAAATGCCAAACAGCTAAACTGAAACATCTTCCCTTAACATTTGGTCAAGTTATAACTAGCAATTTTTTCTTGTTGGAAGTTATTACCTGCATTTTAGTCTCAGGGAGTAATATCAGATATGTTTATTTGTTCAGAATTAACATTGTAGCCATCAAGAATAGCTTGGCTTATATGTATGTTGTGACTCAAGTTAAAATGCTAAACATAAACTGAACTTTTCTGTCAATAGTCAAGTTATAGCCTGCATTGTAGTCTGAGTAGGTAATGCTAGGTGGTTTATGTGGTGTTGGTTTTTTTAGAATTTTAAAATATAACTGCTCAGAGAAGCGTAGCATAAATATCATACTAGCCAATGGCCGTGGATGCTGAAATAAGTCAACGATAAAGTTAATTCCTTATGGCTAGTTGAATTCTAGTAGTTGAAGGACTACTACAGACAATAGGTCCCAAAGATCAAGATACTCTGTCAGGGCTGCCACAGATAAAGTTCCCAGTAAATCTTGAATCCATGTCAGCTCATCCATTGCTCCCCTCACGGTAAAGCTTGTTAGCCCACTCTTTTGGGATGAGGGCAAAAAGGCGAGGAGCAAGATTGACAATCAAGTTGTTATACAGTCAATTGTCTTTCCAAAATAATGTATTAGCTCCATTACCAGTGGTCACAATTGCTACTGAGAACATTGCAGTCACATAGTGATTCTGTACCAGTACTTGCATGTGCACAAATTTATAGGTTCATTTACATTAGGCAAATTCCAAAAAAAGAAAGAAAGCAAGGATACCCAAACCTGTAATGTCATAAAAAGTTTCACTTTCTTGACTTGATATAGTTGTAAACTTACTGTGCATGAGTAACTTTTGGGGTGCACTGTGAACATATTAACATATTACCTCCTCTGATCTTAACTCATAAGTAGCTAAACTCACTCACTGGACACCATATCATGAAGTTACCTTGTCATGGCGTAATAATATATTTGTCTCTAATCACAGGTATGAGAAATTCAAAAGGGGTCAGACAAATGAGGATGAAGTCAACTCTCCTCCATTTACTGGTGACGTCAAGTACATTATTCTAGATGACTTGGAATATCAGGATGAATTTGAGGAGGAAGATACATAATTTTGTAATACAGTGACTTCTAACTGCCACTGGTAAGAATAAAAAAAAGGAACTCCATCAATCAGTCTTCCCACACTCTATTACTATTTTTTTATGTGTATCAAAGTAAAAGAATAGCAATTTTAAAATATATGAGTATGGATCCCGTAGCCTTTGGTTTCACAGTGCTTGAGTGTAAACATTTTCACTTCCTACCCTATCTGTCCTTATGGTAGAGGTGATAATTAAAAGGGGATTCGTTTTTCCTATATATCATATTATATATCTGAAAGCCCCATGGTCCTGCATTTTCTTACTGGATATTTGGACTTCCATTGTGCTCTGACTTGGGAATATCATGTTGACAGTTGACATATGGCAGTGATATTTTAAAAGATAGCTCATACTATTTTATCTCAATATTTCTCTATTATTCTATAACCAATATATTGAGGATTTAACCTTTCTTATTTTCGCAGGCTTGTTCATGCCTGGACCTATTGATGCCTGCCTATTGAAACGATAGTTACTTATGGAGGTTTTCTCTGGAAAACATACATGAAGAACACACCTAAGGCTAGGTGTGATTATACTATGCACACCAAAATCTGATGTGATCTGTGTGAGCTATGTTTGTTACGAAGGATGTTCAATTCTCATCTTGATTGAACAGTCAGGCTAACTACACTGTCAAGCAAAGAGTTAACTCCATCGGATCAGAATTCCCATTTTGAGAAGATTAGCAGTGGTTACATATTGATATGCATGCTTATAATGGGAACTGCTGAGAGTGGTGGACATCTGTATATTTGTTATTCTCTTTGCGTTAGCGCGCTATGCACATATTCATTCTTGAACCTCCACCTTTTTTGTGCCGAGGTGTATTCATTCTCTATATAGGTCTGTTTGTAAAAGTGACCAGAGCATACCCCCCACACGTGCTGTTTTCCCTTGAAACCTAGGGAGCGGCATTTGATTTTTTTCTGTAGACTGTTTCGGGGTACCGAATATGTTGTGGCTATTTGATTGAGAACTGGTTATAAGAACAGCAGGATAGATTGGCTAACTTGCCCTCCCTTTGAGGCTCTGAGCTGCTCAAGTCTAAATCTTCTCAGCAACTGGATTTCATTTATGCCGCGAAGTAAAGGCGTCCGGTTTGGTATAATTGCCAAAAAAAAAAAAAACTTCGGAGGAAAAAAAATCTGGGCCAGGTTGCTCTGCCTTCGGCCCGAGTTCGCTTTATTTTCGGTTTTTCTCTGTTGTTGATTCATTCTCGCGATGACTCTATAGAATTCTAATGTTCGAGCGAAGGAATGTCCTATTTTAGTGCCGAGGATGTAAACAAACACATTGCATAACTGAGATGACTTGGCCTGTTTGCTAGCATTACCATTTATAAGAAGAGCCTTTTCAGGCTCCTGAGCTTCAGCTTCTGAGGAGGCCTACCAAATATTTTATAATAAGAGCTATTTTTCAGTTAAAAAAAACAAAGAAGCCAAAGCTGTTTTGACGTCTCCAGTTCCTCAAGAGGAGCTTTGCCAAACACCTTCTTAGTCGTTAGCTGAGGATCTTCGAGAGTCTTTCTTAGACTCTATCTCTAAACATTTAGAGAGCCGTTTAAATAATATCACTCTATATCTATATCACTGACTAGCGACACAACTGGAATAGAGGATGATAACACTTGACATCTAATTCAAGAACCTGTTGGAGGGGGCGCATTGCTTCTCTGCAGTAACATGATCATCTGACCAGGGTCATCCACTGAAACCCATGTTACAATTTGACAGGGGCAAACAACCAACGAAATGGATAACTACTTCCTTGGACTTCTGCTCCTGTCTGTATTCTCAGGAATTGAGACATCCACCTTGCGTTTCATGGCTGTGTTTCTTGGCTAGTTGCTTCTTGGCTAGTAACTTCGCCTTTCTTGCAGCCACAGCGGGTCGCTTAGCTTTCCGAGCACTTGCTCCGATTTCACTAGTTTTGCTCTGCTTCCCTTTGTTGCTGGGTTGCTGGTTCACTTTCACCTTCTTCACAACACCAGATGCGCATGATTGGCCTTGATACGACAAAGCTGATGCCTTTCGTTTGGCTTTGTCACTGCCTTCATTAAATTTGCTGCCTGGTGTCGAAACCTCCTTGTGTTTTGGCACACTACTCCTTTTCTGGACTTCCATTTCCTTTGGTCCTGTGCCCACGGGTTTTGCATGGGTGAGACTCAACAGGCGATCTCTTATCTTCAAATCCCGTTTTCTTGCAATAGAATTAGCAGCTTCCTGCACAGTATATACCAGAATGTCAAATGTTCTTGCAACCAATCATATTTGCAGATAATCTATCTGAAAGAGTTATTCAAAACATACTTCTTATCAGGACAATTAGGTAGTTATTTAGGTGAGAGAACAAAAATAATGTATATTGATCGGACTGTTATCAAAAAATGAAATCAGTTTTCTAGATATACATTGTGTCTAGATACATAGTAAAAACTACGAATCTAGAAAAACCAAAACAACGTAAATTTAGAAAGGAGGAAGTATGTTGAATAGCTTTGTCAACAAGCTTGCTGAGCAACCATTGCACAAGGAGCAAAGCAGCCGAATATAGGAATGAAAAGCAAAATATCAACACTTGCCAACTCAACCATTTCATTACAACACACTTAATTTTTGAAAATATGCTTGCAATTCTGTGGTCATATTTCTTTCATGTTTTCCAGCATGGAACAGCCTTATCCTTAAAATCATGTACTGTATTATTTGTTCAAATTTGCTGCATGGATACTATATAAGAAGATATTGGGAAATCATACATCACATCAGAAACTTGGGAAGTAATGGAGCTAGGTTTCCAGCACCAAATAAAAAAAAAATTCCACCACAAACCTTTTCAGGAATCTTCTCACTGTTATCTAGTTCAATAGCCTCTGTATCACCATCAGTAATTTTAGAGCCTTCTGCTCCTGTATCAGCATCCTTCTAAAATGAGCAGCCAATTCAAGTTAGATAGCCAGAAATCTCATCAGCAATCAACAAGCATTCGACAAATTTGCAAACAACTGTTGCATCCTCATCACTTAAATATGACCAAGTAGTCAATGCCATATGCAGCATTCTCACTTTATCAGTTCCAAGCTTAATTCACCAATGTCATATGAGAAGAGACAATGAAGTCATATATGTCATCATAAAGACTTGGGCAAACAGCAGTAGAAATGCACATTGCACAGCAGAGCCTATTCGTTTCACAGCAAATAATCAAAACTGACGATGCAAACCTTTTGACCAGCCTCTTTACTTCTCTCTAGTTCATCAGCATCTTCATCACCATCAGTACTCAAGTCTTCCATCCTGTTCTCACGATCCTCCTAAATCAACAGCCAAATTAGATTAGCAGAAAAGAGAGGCCAACAACTTTGCATATAGCTCTTGCATCTTTGTAACTCAAATATGACCAGGTAGCCAACATCATATAATTACCCTAGTTCAAAGCTTAATCAACCAATGCCATATAATAGGAGACAAGGAAGTCATATGTAACATCAAAGACTTGGGAAACAGTAGTAGAAATTTGCATTGCACAGCAGCGAATATATTTTAGCAATAGATAATCAGAATTGGCAGCAGAAACCTTTACAGCATACTCTTCATTGCTCTCTATTTCACTGTCCTCTTCAAAACCATCAGTACCTGGGTCTGGCATCCCTCTCTCAATGTCCTCCTGTCATCAACTAAATCAGATTAGCTAACCAGAAATCACATCGACAACTCTGCAAACAACTGTTGCATAATCGTCGTTGGAAGAGCTCGTTGTCCCCGTCCACCTTACTACTATCCTCCTAAAATAAAATCATCAGCCAAATGAAATTAACAAACCAATAGTCTCATTAACCACTAAACAATATGTACACCTCTTCATCCACACTCTCCTCGTCATCACTCTCTTCATCCTCATGAATCGAATAGCTATCATCATCAGTCGAGTAGCCATTGTTCTCCCCAGTATCATCATTCTCCTAATGTCAGCAATCAAATCCGATCAAGCAAGCAGTTAAAGCTAAAAATCTCAACAACAAGCTCGAATGATTTGACAGGCCGAGAACCTTGGCATGTTGAACACCGGCCGTGGCCCGGGGATCGATCACGACGCGAGGCAGGGCCAGTTTCTCGAGATCCCACCTGAGCATTCGGCAGACGACAGCGGCGAGCGCGCGGTGCGCCCCGGGCCTCCCGTACCTCCCGCACCTCCCGCACAGCGACCGCCGCCGCGAGGCGTCGCGCGCGTGGTGCACGAGCGCCAAGCAGCCCCGGAACCGCCGCACCGCCCTCCCCACCTTCTTCCCGCCCCCCGCGGCGCACACCATGCACTGGAACCGCCCCTTGCGCCACCTATCCGTGTAGTGGCCTCGCAGCCACGCGTCCCGCTCGAACAGCCCGGTGAAGTAGCGCGCCGCCTCCTCTTCCTCCGCCTTATCGCCGTCCAAATCGCACCCCTCCCCGTCGATATAGACGGGGTCGCGGTTGGTGAACTCCACGGAGGAGCGCACGGTCTCCCGCTGCGCGAGCGAGCCGGGGGGAGTCGTCGGAGGCGGCGGATTCGCGGTGGAAGGGGTTGAGGCGCCGGCGGCTTCCGCCAAGGTTCCCGGCGAAGAGGTGGGCGGAGACGGCGCGAAGGCCGGCTCGGCGGCGGCGCGGTCGATCTTCCGTCGCTTGCGTTCTTTGCGGCGGTGGGCGCGGTCGAGCCTGAGGCGGTCGCGTTCTTCGTGGCGGAGGGCGCTGATGAGCCCGCTGCGTTCGCGTTGTTCGCGTCGGTCGGAGCGCGACTGGAACGGGGCTGGGGCGGGGCCTCCGCGACGCCAGAGGGAGTGCAGGTAGAGCACCTCCTCGGCGAGGCGACGGTTGCGTTCTCCGGCAGGGAGGCGGCGCGGGCCCTGGCGCGGCATTGCTGGTTTGTTTGTTTTGCTTGGAATTGGAAGAGGCGCGAGCAGGCGGCGAAGCGATGGTGTTCGTTCGGTTGCCGCGGCGGCGAGCTGGCGACGACGCTTCCTGTTCAAGTGCCGCCGGCAGAGCAAAAGGAGTGAAGCTAGGGGAAGCGTAGGGATCTTCTCCACGACCTTGGAACCGCCGCCCGCCCGCGGCGGAGCCCTCCGCTGTCCTGCGGCGCCGTGGTCGGCACCGGAAACAGAAGAGATTGTTGGTTTGGGGGCTTCCTTTGGAATTTTTTTGATATTTAACCTCCTGTTCGTAGGTTTTTTGAAATTTAACTCTGAACACGTAAATTATTTTAGGCCTCATGAAATTTTTTTAGTTTTGGCTGCTGCAGTATTTTCGTTTGTATTTGATAAATTTTATCTGATCATGGACTAACTAGGCTCAAAAGATTTGTCGTGTTCAGTTTTTATTTTTTTTTTGGATTTTGACATTGTAGTATTTTCGTTTTTATTTGACAAATATTGTTCAATCATAGAGTAACTAGTCTTAAAAGATCTGTCTAGAGATTTTACAGACAAACTGTGTAATTAATTTTTGTTTTTATATATATTTAATGCACCGTGCATGTGCCGCAAGATTCGATGCTACGCGGAATCTTGAAAAAATTTGGAAACTATACAAGGCCTTACAAGCAAACTATACAATTATATTTTATTTTCATCTATATTTTATGCTTTATGCATGTGTTCAAAGATTTAATGTGGTAGGAAATCTTGAAAATTTTTAGCAACTTAACAAGGCCTTAATACTTTACTTTCCAACCGGCTCTTTTCAGTTTCACTGTTGAGGGCAACAACGACGGCATGCAACTACTGCCTCATCTAGGTTAAAATATTAAAAGACCTTGTCCATTTCCAATGTAAAAACCATTATATTTTTTATCGACATTAATTATACTGTCACTTAAACGTACGTTTTGCTGATGTAGCATGATAATTATTGTAAAAAGAGTAAAAATAATAGAAACGTACTATGTCTATGTTAGAAACCATATCTATACAAGAACTAAGATATTAAATGATGTGATCCGTAGAGAATAGAGATTGGTAGAGAATAGAAAGAACATGTATATGATTGGATACAAAATTATTATGTGGTGTATGTAGAAATCTATAACTTTTATAAAGTTAAACCCCACTAGATGAATTCTCTTTTCATGCAAGGTGTCCACATCATTACCCACTAAGTGACCCACTAAATACAAGTCATGTACATACACTATTTGTTTTATCTCTAATTAATTGCTCTATAATGTAACGAAATATTAGTTTTTGTTCTATTAGCTTAGCAATTTTTGACTAGACCTAATACAATAAAATACATGCAAGTCAAATTCATATGTATACATACATAATAGATTGAATATCATATAGTAATACTATGTATATAATGATTTATTTTTAAAAAAATCCCGTAGCAACGCGTGGGGGATTCACCTAGTTAATAAGCATAGAAACTACATATATTAGGACTGCCCTCATGAAGCCGCAGTTGTCTTGTCTTGTATGAAGGCCTCATCCGGTGCCGCTCCAACGGGCTCCGACTCCCTGCGCACAGACACTGCACATCACTGTTACGTACTGTTGGTTACTATAGCTATAGGTAAAAATAACTCTAGCTCTAACTAAACTGTCTCTAAAGATAGAGCCACAACCACAGTTTGGGTGGTCGACGTGGCTCAAGCACAGTAGCTCTACCAGGGGCGAAGCTATGTGGTTATTAGGGGGTGCAAATGCACCCCCGAAAAATTTTAAAAACAGTGATTAGGCCTAAAAATTTTACCATATATGCACCCACAAGCTAAGTGCACCCTCCTCTAATTTGCTCTAGCTTCGCCACTGAGCTCTACAATAGTTCTACAGTTGCAGAGCTGGAGCCATGTGGAGCCTCTTCAAACGAGCAAGCGTATTGTTGTTGCTGTCGCAAAATCTATCAAGCGATGCGTTGTGCTCGCACGGAGCATGCCCCCAATAATCCATGAGCTCAGTGCACCCCGGGAACCATGAGACCATTGCTGCCTTCCTCCTCCACCACCATTGCCGGAGATAGAGCTCGCCGACGCTAGGGTTTAGGGTTTTAGGGGGCTCCATGACCGTCGGCCTCACAAGGGATAGTGGGACATGAAAGGCCGAGGAGCATAGATGAGATGGCATGAAGAACAGTTGAAATCTTGACCCGTCGCACATTAGAGCATCTCCAAGAGTACCTAAAAAATTCTTTCTAAAATCATTAAGTTTTCCAAGTGCTAAAAAATTATTGGAAGTAATAAAGAGGTGCTTCTCCAACAGTTTCTAAAAAGTAACTCCTAAAATATTAAAAAAATAGGCCCACATCAAACTTTCCAAGCAATCTGGCATTTTTGTAGATATCAGCATCTTCTTCCTACGAACAAGCACGTATATAAAAACAGAAAAGAAACAATTATGTACAAAACCAAACAAAGAGGATCGATGAGGCACGTCTGCTTGACGCAGAGGC
>Ga0182004_10002009_pt1 | contig 15547 bp, 12 predicted proteins | sample Sormic07211540_1_FD_120479 | JGI IMG/M metagenome (GOLD analysis project Ga0182004, IMG submission 120479) | Endophyte microbial communities from Sorghum bicolor roots, Mead, Nebraska, USA - 072115-40_1 MetaG | ecosystem: Host-associated > Plants > Roots > Unclassified | place: USA: Nebraska...
CCGAGACCTGGGACTTAGCCCTCTCTCGCGACCAGCTTGTACCCCCTACTACAAGCACCTTCGGTGCAAGGTTATACAGAATCCACAACCACACTGGACGTAGGGCATTCTTGGCCCGAACCAGTATAAACCCTTTGTGTCTCACTTGCATCACCATCCAAGTTTGGGTAGTCACGCAGACTTATACTTGTTAGTGCCTAGACCACGAGTCTGGACACCGACACACAGTTTGGTTGAAAATCGCGAGACGAATCTTTTAAGCCTAGTTAATCCATGATTAGCCTTAAGTGCTACAGTAACCCACATGTGTTAATGACAGATTAATTATGTTTAATAGATTTGTCTTGAAGTTTTCAGACGAGCTATGTAATTTATTTTTTTTATTAGTTTCTAAAAACCCCTCCCGACATCCTTTCGACACATCCGATGTGATACCCAAAAATTTTTCATCTCCAATCTAAACAAGGCCTAAGTCAAGGAAGATTGAAATTTGCCCCTAACGGGCAAGCAGTCGACAATTCTCATTGACTAATACCGGGCCGCTTGCGATAATTATAAAATGAGCTAAGACCTTCATCTATAATTCAGACCATTGAATATTTTTGCATGTGCAAAACCTCATTGTAAGGATCTCTCACTTATTCAGTGTCCCTACACAAAATGAGACAAAGTGATTTGGAGTATATGATTTTGCCCTCCGTACTATGCTATTTTTTTCGAAAATGCTAAAATGAAAACGCCCATCATTTATGGCTTCTGCCCGGGCCTTGTTCGTTTGGCTGATAAGCCATGACAGAAAGTACTGTTGGTTGATTTATTGTGAGAGAAAAACACTGCTAAATGCACCTCTCTCTCTCTCTCTCTTCGACAACCTCACCGTCGAGCACCTCCTCGCGCCCACGCCCCACCGCCTCCCCGCACGCAGGCATGGCGGATGTGGCGGCTGATTTACGCTAGATAAGCCTCCTTTTCTCCTCCTCCTCTCGGATATGCTTTTTAGGGTTTTAGCAAACTCTCCCCTATCTTTTCCAACTCCGGTGGGTATAGAAGGGGCCGACCGAGGGAGGAACCGCGACCAAATGGTGGGAATGGCCAGTAGGTGGTTTAGGGGAGCTAGCGGCGGCAGCGGTATCCAGGCTAGGGCGGGGCAGGGGAGCTCCAGCCATGGTGGCAACAATGGTGGGGGAGAGAGGGAGGGGAAGAAGGTGGTGCCGCGGGTGAGCTACTAGCTCTATGGTGGGGGAGGGCATCGGAGTCGGTGAAGAATAGATGTTGTGTTTTTTTTTGCGACTAAAAATTGCTGTTAAGAGGTATGCGCACTGGAAGTCCAAATTCTACACGTACATGCTGTAGTAAAGTCCTATTTTTTTTTGTCTTGAGTAAGTCGCGATGATTAATCTGTCTCTTTTGTAATTTGTCCGGCTAGCAATTCTCAAGTACCATAAAAAATATTTTGGGTCAATGTGCAAGTTGTCAAATGATTTCACATAGGTTCTCATGTGTCTGAGAGTTTGGTTTTCATGTGTCTGAGAGTTTGGTTTCAAAACCATCACCCAAATATAATATTGTGATATTTAGTCACTAACCTTCGCTTGCGAAGCTGATTAAATCACTTTGCCGGGTTGAAAACCACTCCACGAATTGTTCTCACCAGTTCATTATATTTTTGCTCATGCAACCTTCGAATACAACCATGCATAAAAGTTAAAACAAAGTGTATGTCTGCAAAAAGATATAAGTGAGAATTTGTTGCTACATGACATGGTTTTTTAAGTGTTGATAGGAAAAACAATAATGATTATTTAAACTTGAAAAAGATATTTTTTATGGACTATATAACATATGGGGCGCGGACAAGACTGATCTTGAAGTGAAAGCTAATTGAAGTTCAACCTTAAGTTCACAAGTAGCCCAATAATATTTTATTTAGAAGGACATAACTCTTCCTTTCGAAGTACGATTGAGGTCTCTTTAAATACTTTGATAGAAAACTTATTTGGTAAGCTTTTAAAATGGATATAGTTAGAAGGCCTAGATATAGTCTCATCTTAATATCATATTAGTAAGACCTTCAAATCATCATACCATGTTGCTGTAATTTTTGTTGAGCGTTGTAAGACAATCACCCTTGAGACCCTAGCTTAAGTTGGAGCATGCCCCAAGCATGTGGGGAATATTTCTAGAGATGTCCTAAGATGTTCTTCCACTGGACCACTTCCTTAGAGGACTACTATGGATGTTCAATCCGTATCAAATTTTAGTATATCTCGGTCTAAGAGTAGCCCTCACTAAATCATGGCATATATTGCATAAAAACTTTGTTTTCGATACTCTGCATATGCGATCAAAGATAATAAGAAATAAGATATCCATAGGATGGGTCTCGCATAAATTTTTTGTTTGGAGTCAATGATAATCATCAAAACAAGTAGATGTGTAGAATCCATTAGGGTGCTGCGTCATCCTATTTTGACTGTTAGTCTGTGTAATGATTGCATTGGGATCACGATGTTTTCAGCTATGGCTTTGTTTAGATGCGAAATCTTTTTGGATTTCGCTACTGTAGCACTTTCGTTTGTTTGTGGCAAATATTGTCCAATCATAGACTAACTAGGGTCAAAAGATTCGTCTCACGATTTACATGCAAACTGTGTAATTAGTTTTTATTTTCGTCTATATTTAGTGCTTTATGCATGTGCCGCAAGATTCGATGTGACGGGAAATCTTGAAAACTTTTTTGAATTTCGGTGGGAATTAAACAAGGCCTATGTTAAATGGAAATTGACCATGCTTCGGTGCTCTTTGGTCACGGTGGCCAACCAGAGAGGCGAATATGATTGAGATTGTTGGCCGTGGGAGTATTCATGTCAGTGGCAAATTTAGAAGATACTAGAGAAACAGTTGGCAATTTCTCATGAAGATTCTAGGAGGATGATTACAGGGTGACGACTGTTTGGTACAGCCAGAAAGAGAAGATAAAACATAAAAAATATCCCGTAATGGAGAGAGCGGCCGAGCAACTGTTTGGTTTACTGGGCTTGGGCCCGGTCGTCAGGCAAGCGGGGGACGAGACTGGGAGAGCCGCTCGGTTCGCTCACCTGCCTGTGTTGTTGTTGTTGCGACTTGCGAGAGTGGGCGGCCGAGTCGATGCGGTGCTGCCGTGCGGGAGCGCTGGATTCCGTCCCGTTCCCTTTCGGTTCCTGTACTGTTTCGGAAGGCGTTGCGATGAGATGCTGCTGCCGCGGCGGCGAGGAGTTGTTCATCCCTCGGCGATGAGCAGAATCACCACCGGATCTTAATCTCCCCCGCCTCCTTCCTCGTTCCCCTCTCTCCCCCCCGCACGCCTTCGATCGCGTCGGGGCGGCGAGCCTGCGCTGTCGGCGGCGGCGGCGGCGAAAACCCCCGCCCCCCTCCCCCCTCCCCCCCGGTGCTTCCGCCTGCTGGCTGGACTCAGGTGAGCACAGTGAAGCTGTCAGCCTCTGAGAGCTCTATCCCACCAATGTCCCCTAGACGAATCTGGCTCGTGCGTTTTGCCGATTGCGGCCGTGGGATTGACGGGTGGATTTTTCCCTTTTGATTTCTTCAGTTTTGATTGCCAATTAAAGCTTAACACTTGATTTTCAGTTCTTCATTCAGTTCGGCCCTTAACAAGACAACGAAGACCATGCCGATGCGTGGCGTCGATTTCAAGTGGTACGTCTGCCGACTCTAGTCTCGCCGCTTCTTCCCTAATTTGTTCCCTCTTTGATTTGAAGAAAGAAGATCCCTTTTTCTATAATGAGTCAAAGATTGACTGATTGAGAGGCTGCGTTTGGGATTCGTTGCAGGTATGATGGGTTCTTCCTCTCCATGCTCGCCACTAGCGTGTATCCTACTTCACCCGATAATACCCTTACCAACTTCACCCCTTTTATTATTTGATTGATGAGTACTCTTATTATTTTGTTGCTAAATGCTATTCCTTAATAATCATCTGATGCATGATTAGAATCATCGTTTCCATTAACTGGAAGAGGTATCGCCTCTGTGCCCACCCGCTCCACATTTGGATAGTGGTAAGAACCCTTCTTTGCCCCTGTTCTTCCTTAGGGCTCGTTCGTTTGATTCATTCTGCTACATACAAATTAAATAGACATTCCTGGCCAGAACGGTCTGGGACGTCATTCCCCGGGAACCGAACATGGCCTTAAGAATGTATCTGGATACATAGAAAAAAACTCATTCCTGTCATCATCAAAGGAAGAAATTAGGACTGTATAATTAGCGAAAATTTGCACTAGCTATCCTGTCCTAACATCATCTTTGGATAACTGGAGGGAGTAAGTTTCTAGGGCTGGTTTGTTCTCTCTCAATGCTTACTACTAGTTTGAGGATCGCTTCTACTGTCATTCATTGCTTCAACTGCCTGCCTGTCACAGGTGGACTACACCACTGTCTTCATCTTCCGCCTCCTGATGTTTCTTGATAATGGTCTCGCTGCAGGAATGGGATTGTAAGTCATTTTAAGCCCACCCCCATCTTGCTTTTTGTTCCCCCTGAATTCGGCAAATTATTGCTATACAAACTAATTGCACTGCAATTTAGCATGTTGTATTTACATATTCAAAACACTTCTTTGCTGACCCTAGCTGAGATTGAGCATTATATTCATGCTCTCACTGCTTTATTAGCCACCAAAAAAGCTAAATAGAAAAGCAAGTTGTCAGTATATGTGCTAATAGTGCGATGGTTGAGCACCCAGGTGCGGCGCTCCCCACCCAGGTTTGAGCCCTGGCGCTGCATGGGTTGTTTTCCCACATCCCTGGTTTGTAACAGCACAGATGGTTCCGCGGCAGCCAAAGAAGCGAGCGTGTGTGAGGTTCCTGCCTGCTTTCCAGAGTTCCATGGACCCCTACTTTAAGGCGAAGTCAAAGGCGACGTCCCTCCCCTTGATCGAGTCTAGAAAAGCAAGTTGTTGTTCTTAATGAGTAATGACTTCACCAACATGAATTAAATGCAGTCACCTGATTGCAGCCTTGGTTCTGTTTGTGTTTAAACTAATCAAATTGTTAGTTCTATGGCAATTCTTAATGGAAACAAGATTATTGAGATGCATACACTAGATGGATACCTTTGGTTGTATGTGATTTACTACTTGATGAGTTCATTTAGGAACATGGCATGTTCTATTGCCCCCCATGATTGTATCTCTCTGAATAGTCTGTAATCCAGTGGATAATACTACAGATTATGGTAATGCCATTAAGCCACAGGAGGCCAGGTCCCCTACTGATTTCTATATATTAGATTATTAGATATAAGAAGTGAAAAGTACAGAGTAGAGGAAAAGACATGGGAAAAATGGTGAGCCAATAAAAATATTGGGTTTGTAGTCTCGAATTTTCTTTGTCCCAACTACTCGAAATTTTCCATCAGCTAATGAAATAGTCTAACTAGGAGATCTTAGTTTTTTTTATATATGATGTTGAAAACTGAAATGAAACTTTTTACTGGCAATATTCTATACAATGGTAGATGATTACTTCTGGAATGCATGATTCTAAGATTTGAATTTCAATGTGACTGACTGACTGTATTCTTATGATCAAAGTAATGATAACTGGGCCATTTATGATTTACCTTGGTGCATGGGAGTTTCTTTACCTTCTGTTTTCCTACAATACTTTTTGGTACTTTATGTTTGTCATTCTCATATGGTTGTTTTTAGGTTTCTAGGTTTTGTCTTGTTTGTTTGCCCCACAAATGATGACTAACTGAACTTTGCAAAAGTATGTCTGTCAGTTTATTCTATTGTATATCTTTTTTTTAAACTTAAGTTATATATCTTTTTTTGTGAAAAATTGTAGAGATCTCGGATGGCAACAGAGATATGCTCGTTTTTGTGGAAGAATAGTTGTCCTCTCAGTTCTTGTACTACTCCTCTACCCCTTTCTCTGGGTTTGGACTGTGATTGGAACATTGTGGTTTAGCACTGCAAGAGGCTGCGTGAGTTCTCTTATTCTCAATATAGGTACTACTTGTGTTACTGTATAAAGTGAATTCTACTAAATGCATATTTTTTTCCTTTGTAGTTGCCAGAAGAAGGACAAAAGTGGGGCTTCTTGATATGGCTGCTTTTCAGTTACTGTGGGCTTGCCTGTATTGCTTGTGTAGCTATTGGGAAGGTAATACTATGGAGTTCTTGGTGCATTTTTAAAAATGATTGTCCAATAGCGATGTCACATATGCCATTCGTCGAAAATACTAGTCTGGTGATGCTGTTAGTGGAGTTAGATTAGCTGACCATCATAACTGAATTGACAGGCATATCGCGACTTGTTCTTACACGGAGTCATGGACTGAAGTTGTTAACATCGATTTCAGTGCGTGTAAACTGTAGAGAACTGCTATTTAGTCTTGATGTATTAACATCTTCTGTTCATTAACTAGAATAATATTAAGCTAATTTAGGCATGAAGATTATACGAGTATACTTGAATCTTGGTATTAGTTTTTTTTCCCAGAACATGCTGGAGTGCTGTGTATCTCTTTGTATTAAGAGAAAAAAGAGAGTCAAACCACCCTGATTACAGAAGCAACTGCAATACCTCAAAAGTTGAGTCCAGAGCAGGTTGCAAATAGAACAAATAAATCAATCACCAACGAGAAAGGTAATACTAGTATTAGTGTTGGGAGTTGGGACTATCCAAACAGGACGGGGATATGCTCTAGAATTTAGTGTTGTGTATCTCTTTGTACATTTTGGTTCGCAATTTACACACAGGTCCTTACCCTTACAACTCAGGCCTTTTTACAGGAGGGGTGGGGGTGTGGGGGTGGGGGTGGGGTGGGGGGGGGGTTGTGGAGTAGGACTACTCATCCCAACAATACTCACAAGGCGCACTGATGATTCTATACTAATGGACATAACCATGCTTTGTGCTATGACATTGATGCAATTTCGTTGGATTCACTACAAGGATGAGATGTTAAGTCTTTAATCTTGCTACATTGATGATTATCTTCTTCTAGTGTTTTATATGTGTAGTCACTTGGGCGGTTGGACCCAACACATATATGCCCGTACCTCACATACTAACAAAACACTAAAGGTGTTGGTCAGTTGTTTGAGTTTTCACACATTTAACTTTAACATGCAATGTGACATGATAAAGGCATGTTCCTGCAGAAGTGTAATCTCATGTGGAGGCATAATATTATTGACTTTTTATTACTGTGGTTTCGATCATTCTGAGGATTATTTGAATATATGCTAGTTCGTGGGCAATTTATGTGTTTTATTTTGTAGTGGTTAAACCGAAGGCATGCACTTCAACAGAGAGCACAACAAGGAATTCCAGTCTCTGAATATGGGGTAATGCTTTTCTCTCTTTTCTGTGCATCCTATCACAAATATAAAATGAGCTGTTGGCACTGCAGTTGGAAAGTATCTATTTTTTTTTGTGCATTTTTGTTAGTGTTTTCATATTAAGTACAGCTTATACACCACAATAATAGTTTAGTGCAAGTGTAGCTACATAACATAGTTATATGAAATTTATTGGGGGTTCTTATGTCTAAACTGCCTTTTTTCTTGGGCAAGATTGTATATTTTGGTTGGATGTACATGTTTCTCCATCTATAACTGAGTGTGTTTATTCTGGTGGCATAACATAATTATATGAAATTTATTGGAGGTTCTTACCGATTCCTGCATTTTTCCTTTGGAAATCCAGTGAACCAAAGGAGGCCTAAGGTGTTTCTTTGTGCAGGTTTTGGTTGATATGATCCGTGTTCCGGACTGGGCATTTGAGGCTGTTGGCCTGGAAATGAGAGTGGGCCAAGATACTGCATATCATCCTGGTCTTTATTTAACTGCAGCTCAGGTGAATTGATTTGGGTGATCTTGCAAAAGTTTTTACTTTATGGCTAAAATATTTTCTTATATGCTTAGCTGTAGATTCAATGGTGGCATGACTTTTTAATTGTCAGTATGGTCATGGAATAGGTCTAGATTAGTAAGTTTATGCATTTTCTTGACTGTTAGAAATGAACATTCTGTAACTATATTAAAAAAAGAGCAATGTGGTAATTCTACAGAGCGACCGAAGCGCTCAAGGGCTAGAGATTCATGGAATATTTACTGTTGTTCAGTAGTACCTTATTATGATCTCCATTCAAGGGCTAGAAGATAAATGCTGAAGCTCCTTGTTTGAATGTTTGAATGTTTGAATTTTCTAGTGCTCTTCTCTAGTCCTTGGGAAGTAAACTGAAACTCTTTTAATTCCACTTATAGAGTAAACTGAAACTCTTTTAATTCCACTTATAGAACATCATTAGAGTATCATCTTATATCTGCTGTATTCTATACTAGCATTATGTTAGAACCAAAATTTCCTTCAATGAATTATATATTGAATTTTAAGGGATCCTTTTTGTGCAGAGAGAAGCAGTTGAGGCACTGATTCAAGAGCTTCCAAAATTCAGGCTGAAAGCTGTTCCAACGGACTGCAGTGAATGTCCCATCTGCCTTGAAGAATTTCATGTTGGCAATGAGGTAAAATCAACTCCTAGACTTGTCTCGACATCAATCAATTTAAGTCAGTTTGGCTTTTCTAGGTACATAGTTTTTGCTATGCACTTAGATATACACTATGTCTATGCATAGTAAAACTATGTGCCTAGAAAATCCAAAATGACCTATAATTTAGAACAGTGAAGTAGTTAGCTAATACCTGAAAACTATTCCTTCTATTCCAAATTGCAAGTTATTATAGCTTTTCTAGGTACATAGCTTTTGCTATGCACTTAGATATACGCTATGCCTAGATGCATAATAAAATCTATGTATTTAGAAAAACTAAAACGATGAAACAGATGGAGTATTAAGCATTTGTTAACTAATTATTAGCAAGGTGATCTTTAGATCCACCTTCTAATAGGTGGTTGGATAGTTAATTGGAGATGGATGTGAACTATTAGCATCCCTCCATCAACTAATAAACTAATTATTAGCACCTCCACTTGCTAATATTTAGCAGGTCTATTAGCAGGTCTGTTTGATCCTCACTTGCTAATTTTAGCTGCTAACTATTAGCCCTAATGGATCCAAACAGGAGTTTAATAGTTATGTATCCTCACGGGTTCAATTGAAGTCCATGCAGGTCCGTGGGCTCCCATGCGCGCACAATTTCCATGTAGAGTGCATCGACCAGTGGCTCCGGTTGAATGTCAAGTGCCCACGGTGCAGGTGCTCCGTCTTCCCCAACCTGGACCTGAGTGCGTTGAACAATCTTCGGTCGACCAGTGAGCCGGACCATCCATCTGCCAGTGCCAGTGATGTAACAACGGCAACTGCAGCGACAAGATACGTGAGGTCGCAGCCGGCAGGGCAAAGCTATTTGGTGCGGTTGCAGGGGCTGCTGCTCCGCCCTGTCCGGCACGAGAGCGTGGAGAGTGACGGTGAGCCGGCGGTGGCCAACAGTCGCTTGGTTGGCACTGAAGAGCTGCCTAGCATAGTTGTAGATGATGGCCATCAGCTGCCAGATCGCTGACTGATTTGATGACCTGAATGATTATGAGTAGGGAACATTAGTAAGGGAATCAAATTATGCAGCGGTTTTTCTTTTGCTGTGTATTTTGCGAGTAAATAATACTGCTATATAATGTTCACGACCTGTTCACCGTTTGTGCTCCAGTTACTCGGCTAGGCAGGACCATGCATGTATGTGTGCGTGTAATTGTGTATTAGAATTTAGAAGTAATTGTATCTGATTAGTTCCGTGCTTTGCCAATCTGAGCTGCTGCTTCCTCGTCTCGTCCGATCTTAACTTTAGGACTTGATAGTATGACGTGTACGTTGTAGAGTTGATCCATTGTCATTTTTTGTTTTTTCTTTGATGAAAACTAGATCATACAAAAGTGAATTTGCCACTGTCAATGTGGGTTGGACACGTGGGCTAGTACCGGAATGTTTTTTTTGTGGGGCCATGGGTGTGTTCAACATTTCCATCTCTCATCTTAGGGCATCTCAACCCCTTTTTTAAAAAAAAATGACAAAAAACCTTTTTAAATATAAATTATTTAGGTTCTTATTGTTTGTTAACCTGATTATAGTTTTATAGTTGCTAATTCAGCCACTCTCATCATCTTAGGGTATCTCAATCCATACGAGGTATCCTTATAACGAAATCTTTACAAGGTAGTATTTAATTTATTTTTGTGTCATTCTGACTATGCTTTCAACATTTCTCTTTAGATATAAAAATATGAGAAAATATGTGCTTGGATCTTATGCAAAGAGTGGGGGTTTCATTCTCTCTCTCAAAAAAAAGAGGGGGGGGTGGGTTCATTATCTGATATTAGTCACCATGATTATAATTTTTCTTTAGGCAAGGACTGAATTCCAATTTTAAGTAAAAGTCCCAATACTACCAATTACCAAATATGGCTCAGCAAATCACACAGTTACACAAACGGGGATGCAGAGACTTGGGGATACTATTACTAATTTACTATGAAAAACTAAGGCAGGGATATTTGGGTTTTTATGTCAAATTAGTTATTAGTTAATTATTATTTGTTGCTGCTGCAAACCTGTGGCTTCATTTTAATATAGTGACATGGACTCCACGTGACACCCCTTCCTGTATTTTATCTCATATTTCTTTTTCGAAATTTGGAACCAGACGATACGAATCATATCGGGTACGTCGGATATTGATCCTAAGGAGTATACAACACCTACGCCGCACATATAGCTACACCTTGGTCGTTGGCTCTTTGCTAGTGTTCCACGGTAAGACATCTTTCTTCATAATAATCTGTTCAAATACATATTGTGGAGTTAGAGAACATGCTGCTCTTTCATATAACATAAACGATCATCTCCAAGGGAAAACTATCTGTTCAAATACATATTGTGGAGTTAGAGAACATGCTGCTCTTTCATTTCACATATGCGATCATCTCCAAGGGAAAACTATGTTCAAAATATTACGCATATTTCTAAGCAATCGCTGCCTGTAAAAGCGATTGATGCTGATATTGAATTGTTGTGAGAGAAAAATAATATTGTCTGATCGTAAAATTCTGGTTGATAAGTTCAAACAAACAACAGACGTCATCCTAAGCAAGCATGCTTGCTAGATCATCAACTAATCATCCCTCCAGATTATTATTAGCTGGAGCTTACCTTGAATAGATCAATGGACGATCTGTTATGGCCATATTCTTTCCTTGAACTCATGAACTCTGGCACCGTGAAACTCCGGTACCGTGCAGGCTTTTCTGCTGTCACCAGCTCCGGGAGAGGCCCAAAACGGTCGGAATTCTCACGTTTACCAGGATTGAAGAAGAGGGCAATTGACACCCGGGCATTTTGTGTGGAATTTGATGACCACCCTGTGCTCTATGCTCTTGAATTCATCATTGGACACCACCTGCTTGTAGTTGTAGGCACAACAGTTCATTCATAATTTATAACAAATATAAATAAGCAATATTTCGGACATAGACATAATCTTGAAAGTTGAACTTTGGCTAGTACTCCTTGAATTCCAAATTATAAGTCATTCTAAAAATCTTCGAGAGTTAAAACGTTTCAAGTTTGACCAAAATTATTAAAAAAATTATAAAGATTTATGACATCAAAGGTATACTATAAAAATATAATCAATAAAGAATCTAATGATACTTAGTTGGTATCATAAATGTTATTATCTTATTATGTAAATTTGGTGAAACTTAAGATGCTTTGACTCTTTAAGATTCTTGGAATGACTTATAATTTAGAATGACGGGAGTAATAGTTTTTGATGCAAATGGAATAGTATGAAATAAAGTAAAAGTATCCTTCTGTTAGAAAAAGCTCCTCGAGACTTGTAGGTTTCACATGCAAAAGACGAATAGAATGAAAACCGGAACTCAATTATCTCAGATTGCCCGCTGTTTGTAGCTGCATTGCATACAGGTCTATTTGGATGCAAATTACTTTTGGAGTTCCAAAAACTGGATATAGTTTTGCAAAATATGTTTAGTTTTGGAGTGCCACGGTTTGGATGTAACGAATCTAGATGTTTAAAAAATCATAGTATAACCTGGGGATCCACTATTCTGCAATGTGTCTAAACTGTTACACTATTCTACAATGTGTGCAACACATATTGTATAGGCTTGTAGCAGAGCAGACTGCTTGTGTTGCTTGGTAAAAAGACACTTGGCTTTCTCTCGTATTACATAATAACCTGGGGCATGCGGTAGACATATGATACCCTTGCAGGATTTGAAGTAAAAAAATTATAAAGCACGTTTTTTAGTTGAAATTAGATTATTTTAAATATGTAATTTTGTCAAAATCTAGTCCAAAGTTACTGTAGTCTTAAACAAAAAACTGTATTTTGTAGTTTAACGTCTTATTCTAAACTAGTTGATGAGTGGACGCAGTTCATGACAATGCAAGAAAGTAAGGACTAGAGCAAGGGAGGATTCTTTCTGAAATGTCCATTGAATTATGAAAAACCTAGGTTGTGTTTAGTTTCCTTCTAAAAACAGCCTTGTATTAGCTTATGGGCACCTAATTCCTAATTACTCATTCCTTAGGTAGCACTGTAGCAGCTCGTTTTTTAACCAACTTTAGTTGGCAAAATTCTCTTATTCAATAGTAGAGAGCGTGCCACATAAGTTCTAATAGGTGCTCGTTTTGTTAACCAGCTTTAGTTGATAACATTGTCCCATGTATTTGGTTTCACGTCAATGAGGGATGAGATGGCCCCAACCTTGTTTCTAGGGATGTGACCGTCCTTGTCCCATGTTTGGTTCCAAGGGTTAGTACCATCCTCGATTTATGTTTGGGATGAGCCACCTCACATATGGGGGTCCATTCGTCATTCTCTAAGGTCCCTAGTAGGGCCCACTCATCCCTCTTGTCCTTACGGTTCACTCATTTTAATAGAATAGAGTTGACACGTCCTTATTTTTTAAAAAATATGCCATAAATATTTCCTAGTGGGATATCTCCCATCCCACTTACTCTCAACCAACCACCAGAACTGGGACCACCCTATCCCATCCCTCGTTGTTCCAGCAACCGAACACATGCATTTAATAGTAGAGAGCTTGCCATATATGACACAGATCATAATAGTATCTTGCCCCACTACTATCAATTAGAAAACTTTGTATGGGCATCCTTTTTATTGGACTCCCTTTATTATAGAAAATAAAACACTTTGCATATAAATTTTGCCACTACAAACCTAAGGTGTGATTTCTAACTAAACACATCAAACTTTGCTACAAAGTAAGCAAGCCATAGGTGTGGCTACACCTAAGACTAGCCCTTCATCCAAATAAACCCTAAATGTCGATTAGATATATTTCTAACTAGCTTAGCTTATGATATGATTTAATTATTCTGATTTATCAACTTAAATAAAAGTATAAATACTAAAGTAATTCCTTTGGTGAAAATATGTCTGACTTTTTATGGTAAATGCAATACTAAGTTCCAGGGACGCGGAACGTCATAGGCCAGTCTTAGTGGTCCGTTTCAATGCACTATTTCTAAAACAAATCCGCTGACAAGGTATCAATGAAACGAATAATGAAACAACCTCCACAATGCATGAGTTTTACCTTGACGTTTCCTAGGCTGGGCAAATCATTTAATTACTGTAAAATGATTGGATTACATGTAAAATGGTGAAACGATTTAGCCCTCTGTGGAAATTTCATCCCGTTTCACCGCGTGGGAAACAACGCCCGCCGGGTTTCACCATGGTGAAACTACTTCCTTCTCTCTCCTCTTTGTTTCATGCAAAAAGTATAGTTTTACTGACATAGCGCTCTAATAAATATGCATGACATCCTGATGAAACCTCACGCTGGCTAACGAACTATGTTCCGTATGTCTGCGATTATGACCACCATTCTCTACGAGGATTTAATTACAATGTGTAAAAAAATGTGATTGTGAAACTATTTTTGAATGCAAACCATATATATTGTTTTTATGTTCCCAAGCTACACACTTAGAGAGTCTTCGTCGTCAAAGTTTCAAAAGTTTGACAAAATATTGATTGAAGCAAAAGTATTTTTAACTGGTTGGGATATATAATTTATTAATATGTCTAAATATTTATGCTAATTGACGAAAATTTTTGATCATGGTGAAAAAAATACTAGTCATTAGAGGAAGCGGGTAACACCGAGGACAGTTTCTTGTATTGTAAACATGAACCGCGTTACCGCGATATCTTTGCTTTTGGACCCAAATAACGTCCTGTGAAAATTTATTTAGCTCCCAATTCAAAAAGAAAGCTCCTGATGCGACGCATCATTTTTATTAGTAGTACATTAGTACTCCTATATATTTGTTTTGAGATCACCTTGTAATTGTTTATTTGCAAAGATAACATAAGTTAATGGCATGTTCTAACTGCTATACAAACACCAGATTGTATTGTACCTTGAGCACGTCGCCGATGTTGACCAGAAACGCGCTGGTGACCGGCACCACGTCGACCCACTCATCTCCGTCGTCGCGGCGGACCTGCAGCCCACCAACTCCGTCCTGTGCCAGCACCGTGAACAAGCTGGGGTCGGTGTGCTCGAGGCTGCCGACCACCCGCTCCGGCTCCGGACACGGCGGATAGTAGTGGCACGCCATGAGCCACCCTTCCACCTGCATCGCCCGCTCCAGCCGCTCTGTCCCGACGCCGAGCGCCTCCGACAGCAGCCCCGCCATCTCCTTCCCGAACGCCGTCAGCGACCGCTGGTACTCCTGCAGCACGTCCCGGCAAGCCGCGGGTAGGCGGCGACCAAGGTCGGGCTCCCCGGGGCCGAAGCGGACACGGAGCGTGTCGCGCCAGGGGAGCAGAGGACTAGGACTAGGAGCGCCCCGCGGCGGCGCGATGGGGATGGTCGAGTAGGTGACAGCACCGGCACCGCCGACGGCGGGCTCGATCGAGTAGAACGCCGAGCGGGCGGCGCGGGGCTGCTCGTCGTGGAACGCCCTCACCGCGGACACTGCGGAGTCGACGACGCCGGCCGGGACGCCGTGGTTGGTGACGTGGAAGAAGCCGCACGAACATGCCGCGGCGCGGACGAGCGCTACAGTGTCCCGGCGCGGGAGGGAGAGGTCGACGGATGGGATGGCGAACGCGGTGGTCGTCGTGGGTGACCGCGGCGATGGCGAGGTGGGCATGAGGAAAATTGGTGGTATGGCCTTGACGCCGGACTGGACGAGCCCGCAGACGCCGGCTCGGGACTCATGGAACACGGCCACCGCGGCCGCGGTGTCGTAGTCCTCGGCTCCGGCCATATCCTTGATGGCCAAAGCTGGCTTCTTGGTGCTGTTGCTGGATTGCTTGCAGCGGAGAGAAAGGAAGGCCAAAAAAAAAAAAAACAAAAAAAAAACAAAGAGGTGGTTATACACAGAAGCAACCGACGGGGAAAAAAAAATTAAGACTACCGAACGGACTATTTTATTATTATATGATTTATTTAAAGTTGTCATGCAACTTATAAACTTCTATATTACGGTAGAATAGACAATTTAGAGCATCTC
>Ga0182004_10002010_pt1 | contig 15547 bp, 16 predicted proteins | sample Sormic07211540_1_FD_120479 | JGI IMG/M metagenome (GOLD analysis project Ga0182004, IMG submission 120479) | Endophyte microbial communities from Sorghum bicolor roots, Mead, Nebraska, USA - 072115-40_1 MetaG | ecosystem: Host-associated > Plants > Roots > Unclassified | place: USA: Nebraska...
AGTGCACCGAGGGTCTTATTTCACCGAGCTTAACCGTCGGTACAAGAGTGATGTACCGAGGGCCCGTTTTCCTGCTCTCGGTACATCTTTATGCTCTCGGTGGAGATGCACTGTGCCGTAGTGACTGGAGGAAGTAGGAAGGGGCTGGAGTTTTAATTTACGGAAGTAAACAAGAAATCAGATATAGTAGTAGCACTAAAACAATTGAAACATGCTCTAATTGTATTTTCTATCCCAGATCAGATATAAATAAAAATTATAATGATAATAGTACAAAAGATAGGCTGCTCTGCCAACTTCAATCCAGCAATTGCGTAGGCGATTACTATTGTTAGAGCATACAGTGAGGTGAGCTAGTAGCCTGCAGGTATCGCGAAGCTATGGTTTTGTAGGGTAAAGCACTTGTCCTCCTGCGAAGAGGATTGCACAGGACACTGCTTCCTCCACCACGAAGAAGGCAAACGGATAGTCGATCGGCGACGAAGTCCACAGCCTTTGGCCGCCGCAGAGGCGCTGCCATTGCACAACAACGTTCCCCGATTATAAGAGCTGTGGAAGCCGCTGCCTCAGTGTCTTCCTCGTTCACCTCAATCACCGCCCTGTGCCCCTGTGGCGCTCGGGAGTCTCCGTGTCGCCGCCGCCGCCATAGTGCACCAGCATGTCGGGCAGGTCGGCTCTGGCAGGATCGAAGCACGGCCTTGATCCCGAGATCCTGGAGCTGGCGCTTCATTGTCCGATCCGATGCCCCTACCTGGTGGGGCGTCCGTGCGCGGGAGGGCGCGCTCCACCATGCAGCGGACGTTCTCGGTGTGGCTCTCGCGGGATTGGGCGTCGAGGAGCTCGCTTAGCTATCCCTTGGCGCCGGCGGTCGTCAGGGAAAGCGCAGTCTCATCATCCGCCCTAATTTTTTTACTACACCTGCAGAGCCTGCACTAGTTCCTGCAACGTCCTGTTGAGCTTTGCAGCAAAATAAGCAGCAGGTTGCAGACATCTGCTGCATGTATCTTTTAGTTATTTTTTTTTTTTTGCTGAGAGAGATGCATGCTAATATTAACTAGAGAAGCATTATACATAACACAATACTATATACTGGTAGCTAGCGGGTGCCATGGCCGGCGCCTCCAAATTACGGCAGGACGCACCAATCTTATATCTTACCATGGGGGCACGTACGACGCCAAGAAGCAATGGCGACATGAAGGTGCAGGCATCAGGTGGAGAATGAGGCTATGTTGCCCTCTTGCTGCAGAATGAGGTTGGAGCCGAGAGTTGGATGGGGAGCCAACATGGGGCATTGGGGTGTACTGGAGACGTCCTCCTAGAGGTAGGGCGGCGGCCATGGTGAGAAAGTTCAAATTAGAAGAACAAGAAGAAGGGAGAAGGGGAACAAGCAGTTGAGTGGTTCTCACGGAGCAGTTGACTGACGCTTTTCTAGCACCGCCGTTGCGGACGTGGCGCTCGACCAGGAGTTCGCTCGTGCGGCAGAAGGCAGCAAGCCTTGCAGGCTGATGCAAGTGTCTGTTTTAGTCTCTTGGGCTTTGCAGGAGTCCGCTCGTGCGGCCGGTGCGGCGCTGGTGCTGCCCAGGATGAACGCGAAGGCAGCAAGCCTTGCAGGCTGATGCAAGTGTCTGTTAGGCTTTGCAGGCTTGGCAGCCCGCATCACTTGAAACAGAGCCTGCAGTGTCCACGAGATCTATTTTTACGGGCGGGCCGAGCAGGAACGGTCCGCACCTGCTTGTATCTTTAAGCACAGAAGTACATGGACAGGGGCGAGAAGACGAGGTTGCCGGCGGACCTACTCTCTCCTCCTCCAGCGGGGGCGGGGAAGTCGTCCTTGCCCTTCGCGGCGGCGGAGGACAAGTTCCTCATCAGACAGACGGTGAGATATATAGGGCCAACAGGTCGAAGCTCGTACGCGCAGCGCCCCGTGTTCCACCATTGCCAATTTTTGCGATGCCGCCGGTGCGAGCTCGATCGGCCGAGTCGCCTGCTTGCAGCCTCAAACTTTTCCATCCACAGATTATACATGTCCCAAGTCTCATTGTGTATATACGTATATATTTACTTACGATGCCCCTTCAAAAAAAGCTTCTGCTGAAGGTGTACGGCTTGCATGATAAGAACTTAAGAAGCTCTAACTTCCTGACGATTGGTGATTGCCTAGTATAGCAAGTAAGATATGCTTGTTTTGTTTTCCTGTTCGATTCAGTCAAAGTGGACTTATAATAAAGCTATATGTAATGAACTTAAATTCTTGATGTACTCGGTACACTAGGAGTGTGTTCAATTAATGATATTTTGCACTAGATATATGCATGACGAATGTTTGGATGTGTTGCACAATGGATGAACTTGATAGTTTCATTAAAAAAAAAATGGATGAACTTGATAACTTATGAGACCTATCACACAGGTGCAAAGTGGTCTCGATTTTCATTGAAAAATCCTAATCTGCTTTACTAGCTAGATGCAATTATATGTTGTGTTTCTGGATGCACTTGTATTTACTCAAAGCAGCCAATGGAAAATCTACTCCATAAAGAAATATAACATTTTCTAGTATTTTAGAACAGACTAAGGACAAAAGAAAGAGAATGATTGTGGCGCCCATCAATAGATAGATGCAATTAACACCTGCACCCTATAGAGATAATAGAAATAGCAAGCATCAAGTCTTTTCTAAATACCAAATTACATTGACACAAATAAGGAAACTAATTATTAATGATGAGAGATAGAGGGGTAGATTATGTTAGAAATGCTTACATTTTTAGGCAAATTTTGAATTCTGCTAGAAATGCTTACATTGTGAATGGAGTTGATAAAGTGTATCTATTTGGGTTTGGATAGTCAACTACGCACGCCAGAGCAACCACTATAAATATCAAACTTGTGTATGCTTTTTTTCTCTCACACCAAATTAAATAGCCATGGCATCCAACAAGAAAGTAATGGTGCTTGGTCTCTTTGCCCTGGCCTTGTTCCTCGTGGCCCATTGTAAGTAAAACAATCCTTGTTGTTTATAATGTTCAAGAAAATAGTAAAGAAAATCCACCACCTGAAATTGGAAACTTCGCAACATTCCTCCTGCATCATGCATCATCCCATACAATCTTGGAGCGAGTACCACATGCTAATCTGTGTCCTTGTATTTTAAATTTTGTCTATACATGTGCCTAACCAATAACCTAGCGATCTATAATCATATCCATAGGCACAGAGGCGGTGCATGTATGCACGATGAGGAACAAGTTTTTCCATGGTCCGTGCATGAGCAACAAGAATTGTGCGGCCTCGTGCATCCAACATCGCATTGGTGGCGGTGGGTACTGCTCCTCCCGTAGACAAATATGTAAATGTACCCTTCAATGTTGGAGAAAGACAAGACTAGCTGGGATCACGCCGACACGCGGCAGGGACCCTCTGACACCCTTGGACACGCCTAGGATGGAAGTATCCAATTGAGTGTTACATATATATGTATATGCAGTTGATCACTGGAATTGAATAAGAGAAGAACACATGTAGTCATGTTGTTGTAAGCAGCAAATGCATGAAAATAATTTAGAGATGATGAACAAAACTGGCAGTATTATTTTTGTCATGAGCATCTGCTACAGGGCCATAAGCCCCCCTCACCCCCACCTCCAAGTATATCTCTTTAACTCTTCCATTGACGAATGTGGCACACTTGTAAACACTGAAGTTTTGCCCCCAAAGGCACATAACCTCACATGCATCATTGTTGATGGAGATGCATGTGCAGTAACAGTGAGAAATCTAACTCTTGTTGTACACTCATGTGCATCTAGCAGTACACGTGGGGCATATATGCTCTTAATTAGGAAGCAAAATCAACATTATTACCCACTCTTAGTTTTAACATGATCGTGTTTTGGTAGCTTGGTTTTGGGTCTCAGTCTGTCCCTATATGTGCGTGTCTCCATTTCGAATTTCCACTTCGTGAGAGGCTACTCAGCCTCAGCCACGGCTATGCACGGTGCATCGGCATCTCGACTGACAAGGCCAAATCTAAGCACCTTCATATTTCCCATGGTGGTATCTAAACATTTTGATTTTACAATAAATCTGCTTGAGATTAGATGCAAATAGAATTCAAATGGCAAGAACAAGAGCCAAATCAACTTTGTAAATATTTGAAATTGTGTTAGGTAAAATTATGCATGTTTGTGTGTGAACTATCGGTGACGGACGGATTACCTACAAGTTTCTACTATGCAATACGATATGAATGTATTATCCAATACTAAATTTATTAAGTGGTTCGGTACATAATTCTAAATGGCTCGACGGACAAGGAGAATATAAAAAATAAGTTTGGAACCTTCTTAAATGAAAATGCAAATAGTTTAGACATAAGGTCTTGAGTAATAGAAGATTACATTACTAGTTAAGGTCTTTTGATTTAAGTCCAAATGGCATATAATCACACATTCACGCACCAATTTCACATATCCCATATGCACAATCTCTAACTCTAGTCTAAACTAGACAATGGTTGAGTAACACGCTTATAGACACTCTTACACTCATAGGGCTAATGCGCTGGAGCCCATAGGCCATAGGGATCGAGAGAGGAAGGGTGTTGTGCGGTTGTAGTGTCGTCGTGTGCATCAGCCATCAGGAACGACCTATCTGGTGGTCCGCCGACCACCAGTGGCGTAGCTAGGGTTCAGTGCAAGGATGGTCCATCTAAACGTAATAAGCCAAATAGTAGTGTTCTAAATGCAATCTTCATTATAGCATAGAACACTTATACTGTAGTTTCAACATTAATCCAATTTCTATGGTGGTCCATGGCACAACGTGCCACCATGCTAGCTCCGCCTATGCCGACCACCGTCGTCGTCTATTCTCCTCAGTTGGAGCCTGGCGAGCGGCATGGGTAGGAGATTAGTGAGGGCCAGCGGGGATAGGGACAGGGCCAAATGCTGGAGGGCGGAGCTACGGAGGGCCTCGTGGGCTCACGAGTGCATATAGATCGAGGCAGGGAAGAGGTGGACAGGCGCCGGGCGGTGGTGCGATGCAGACGCGATCATGTGGCGGCGCAGAGGAGTCACATACTCTTGGTTCACGAGGTTGGGAGGGAGGGGCGTCGACATGTCTCGGAGAGGGAGAGAGAGAGATAGTTTCTAGGCTAGATTTTGTTTATTGGGAAATGAATGACAAGTATATAAAATTAAGCCAAATTTCAGGAGGTTTTCGACCCATCCGGACTATCCTTCGGATCTGTCACTGTGAACTATGGTAGTGTTAAACTATTAATAAACCCTATAAAATAGAAAAAAGTTTAAATTTAATTTAGAGTAAATTTTCTTAATAAAATATAAAGCCCTTAATAATTTTCTCATATAGCTTGGGTCCACATATTGCCCCACTCTCATCGGTTGATTATCTACCAGAGTGGGCTACTCCATGTCTTCTTCAGCACGTGCCATTAGCTCATCACTCCTCCCTCCCCCTTCCTAGTTCCTACTAGTGGACCTTTTCTCTCTAGTCTAAGCATGTCCCGCTCCCTTCCTCCTCTCTCCTGGCTGAACATGTTTGGGTGTAGCCAGCCTAACTCCATGACTTTTTCCTCTATATGAATCAATATTATTCCATCCAATTTTTTTAGCTTCTCGATACTGTGACTGACAAGTGTGGCCTGCTAACTAGCGCTTTCCCTAGAGCATTGCAAATCTACAACAAATTTGTTGCTCACCGACGCATGAGATGGAAATCTGCAAGAAAGTTGTCGCTCATTGACGCATGTGACGAGCATTTTTTATTTTCAAAGACGGGCAGGTTTTCAGAGACTCTAGCCAAACATCAATCGCCAATTATAGAGGTGGTCGAAATGATCATCTTTGGAAATCAATTCCACCTTCGTTAGTGATTACCAGAAATGCCTATCTTTGTTAATGGTTCCCAGGAAACACAAACAACCAAAAACATTATGTCCTTCCTAGGAATCAAATCATAGCCTTCAACTCAATACTTGGACCTCACTACCACTACACGTCTACACCACACCATATCACTTATGAGTGTCAATACTTGGACCTCACTACCACTACACCGCACCAAATCACTTATGAGTGTATATATAAGTGTCTTTTTTATAAATATTCCGTAACCTGTTCTGAATATTTTTTAAAGTACAAATGTTAGCTACAAAGATTAAAATATTGTAAAATACTATTTATATAGCTTATCGCTTTATTGGATCATATTCTTGAGCACTAAAACATTCACTTTCTTCTCCTTGATCATTTGTTGTTGGTTTTAACTTTTTTGTCGTTGTTATAATTGTTTGCAGAAAGTGAAGATTATGGTAGCTATGGAGAACGTGTTAGGAATGCTTGCTGTGGTTATCTTTGTCAAAGTGGCACAATGGAACTATGAGAGCATATATCATTTATGGGACTTCATTATATTATCGGGTTAATTGGTGTGCTTGACCGAAATACCCTGCACTCTTTTTCGACATATTGTTCTTGGCCAGTGTTATTTTAAACGCTAAATGGTAAACAATCTGTTATTGTTTATTTAGCATTTAGACAATTTAGATGATGTTTAAACAGAGTTAAATGATTTGCATAGTAACATATACATATTTATGTATGTAAAAGTTAAATATGCTAGAAAGTATATATATATTTGTGCATGTAAAATATATGTATTTTAGCAAATAATTTTTGTGGAAGAAAACTACCCATACCACCTCATATACTTACGATGTTAATTAGTTGGGTGCCAAATGTGGTGGTTGTAATCCTCTTTTTAAATAAATGGTAAATTAAATAGCCATTTAACCCATTTAAGCATGTTTAAACGGCCTAGTTTAATTCGTTATTTAGAGTCTAAATGACACGGTTAGCCCTTGATTATTGTTTAAAACAATGGTCATTTAGGTGAACTATTCTTAACTTGTATAATTTTGTTGCATTTAGGTATGCTCACTCTAGTAATTTACACCGCTTATTTAGTAATTGCACATTTATTGAAAGTCTGGCTTTTGTATTTAATATTAGATGATGGAGCTCATTTATCGATAGACATTGCCATCCATGACTTACTTTCAGAGTTAGGACTAAAGTACCATGTATACTGCTAGCAAACATTGTTAATACTCTTGATGCCTGTTCGTTGGTTGAAAAACCATGGCTGAAAGTATTGTTCGCTGATTTATGAGTAAAGTTCATCATCGGTCCTTAAACTTGTCTTGGTGTATCATCCCGGTCCCTAAACTCGGTAGACGACTGTTTAGATACCTAAACTTGTTCGGTTGTATCATCTTGGTCCATAAACTTGGAGATCTCATATAAGTCCTCAAACTTGTTTAGTTGTGGGTCAAAACAGGATGAATCTAAAAACTCTATATCCAAAAATAACTCAACTTTTTCATATGAACTCAAATGAAGATAAACTTTGTATCAAAATTGTAGTCAGCAACGCGATGTACAACTTTGTAGTTAAAAAGTTTTTAAATTAAAATCATTTAGGATCCCAAAATATTTTTTTAAGTTTATAGATTTTGAAATTTAAAATTTAAAATTAAATTTTGTGATACTAAACAACTTTAAATAAAATACTTTTCAACTACAAAGTTATAGATTGCATCGAGGGCTACAACTTTAGTATAAAGTTTGTCTTTATTTGAGTTCATATGGAAAAGTTATAAATTATTTTTGATATAGAGTTTTTAGATCGCTTTGTTTTGACCCAATTGAGACTCAAAACAAGTTTAGGGACCAGGATGATACATTTGAACAAATTTAAAGACCTAAATGAGTGATTTCTATGTTTAGGGACCGGAATGATACAACTGGACAAGTTTAGGGACCGGGATGACACAGAAGAACAAGTTTGAGGACCTAAATGGTCGGTTTGCGAGTTTAGGGACCGGAATGACACGACATTATAAGTTTAGGGACCGGTGATGGACTTTACTCCTGATTTAGAGAAAAACACTGTTGACTGGCCGAAAAAGTACGACTTATAAGACAAGGGAACGATCTAGTTGTCACTCAACCACCAAAATTGCTAAACCCTTTCTAGAGTTCAAGTTTCTTACATTGTGCAGCGGATTCATGTCACAACTGATGAGACCTAGAACTATAACATAGGTGCTAAGAGGTTTAGATTTTTGTTGAAAATCCTAGTCTGTTTTACTAGATTCATTTATATATTGTGTTTTTTTATCTATATATATGTTGGATTTACTTGCGCATTTATTCCAAGCGGCCAATGAAAGAACTACTTCATCTAGAAATACAAGCATTTCTATGTTTTTAGAATAGATTAAGAAAATGAAAATGATTGTAGCATAGAATAAATTAACACATGCCCTTACAGAGATCATAGAAATGACATACACTAATTGTTTTCTAAATACCAAATTATATTGACACAGATAAGGAAACTAATTATTAATGAAGAGGAATAGATAGGCTAGATTATGCTATAAATGATTATATTTGTAGGAAAATTTTGAATGTTGCTAAAAATGCTTACATTGTGAGTGGAGTTGCAATATTTGGGTTCGGATAGTCACCTATGAGCAAACCACTATAAATATGGAACATGTGTATGCTCTTTTGTCTCGCACAAAATTAAATAGCCATGGCATCCAACAAGAAAGTAGTAGTGCTCGGTGTCTTCACCCTGGCCTTGCTCCTACTGGCCCACTGTAAGTAAAACAATCCTTGTTGTTTATAATGTTCAAGAAAACACTAAAGGAAGAACTACCACACCTTAAATTGGAAATTTGGCAGCCTAACATATATACCTCCTGCATCATCATCATCATCCTATGCAAAACATCATGCAGCGAGCTAGTATTGCTAATAATTAATCTCTATCCTTTATTTAAAAGTTTGTGTATATATGTGCCTAATTAGCCACCTCGCGATCTATAATTGCATATGCGTAGGCGCGGAGGCGCACTTGTGCACGACAAGGAACGTGTATTACCATGGCCCGTGCATGAGCAACAAGAATTGCGCCGACTCGTGCATTCATGACGACGTGGGCAGCGGTGGGTATTGCTCCTCTACCTGGAAGCGTGGCCCCTTTGGAAGAATATGCAAATGTACCTTTGAATGTTGGGAAGAAAACAAAGCCAGCACCAGCAAGGGACTGGACACGCCTAGGGCAGAAGTATCCAATTGAGTATTGCATATATGTGATCCATGCATCGATGGAATAAGAAGAGAAGCATATATGTAGTCATGTTGTTGTAAGCAACAAATTGCATATGTACCAAAGATAATTTGCATGGGGATGATGAATAAAATAAACTTGCAGTGTTATATTTAATTTGCCATGAGCATTTTTTTTTCGAAAACGTGCACTTAGCCCGTGTTGCTTTAAGGGAAGAAAGAGTTTGTTACACAGCTTGCTGGGGATTAGGCGAGGTGCCCTTTCCGAGCAAACGAGACACACGAACATAGAGCACCGGCTGGAACGGTGGAGCTTCGAGTGGCGTGCTAAGGAAACAAAGTAGTATTGCTACTCGAAGCGGAAGCCACTAGCCAGAAGCTAAAGCAAAAAGAGGGCTGAGCTTGGAGAACCCCGCCGCGATCCATTCTTCGCCCTCGGCCCGAATCCGCCGCAAAACCTGAGTCGTGGTTGCGCAGATCCCGTCGAAAGTCCGTCGGTTTCGCTCCTTCCAAAGCTCCCACGAGACAAGAAGGACGAGTGAGTCGAAGCCCCGCGATAAAGCTCTTGGGACCTGCTTCCTGGCCCCTAGCCACCAGTCGACTAGCGTGTCCGACTGTGAAGGCGCGGTGTGGTGCGAACCTACCGCGCTGAGGATGCGGTACCATATCTCACGAGAGAAAACGCATGCGACGAGCAGGTGGTCGCACGTCTCGTCCTCCTGGCCACACAATAGGCAATCCGCATGCTGCTGCAGCCCGTGCCTCCATCTCCGTTCCGCCGTCCACAGCCTCTTCCGCAGCGCGAGCCAGAAGAAGAATTTTACTTTGGGAGGGCAGCACACACGCCAGACCTCGCGTGCTCCCGCTAGCCCCGTGGTCCCATGGAAGAAAGCGCGATAAGCAGATGCCGCATCGTACGTTCCATTAGCGCTCCATTTCCAGATGAACCTGTCGTCGATCCCAGGCTGCAGCTGAACCCCTTGCAGGACATCCCATAGCATCAAGTAGTCGGCAATGACAGCCGCCGTCGTAGCGCCCGTGATGTCGCGAGTCCAGCGCCTGGCCATCAGTGCCTCGCGCACAGAGCGGCCCCGACGCCGTCGGCCGACCGCGCTGAACAGGTCCGGCGCGGCTAGGCAGATCGGTCCGCAGGGTAGCCAATTGTCCGTCCAAAAGCGTGCAAGGTCGCCGCTGCCGAGTTCGACCCTTACAGAGGCGCGGAACATGGCGATGGTGGCCGTGTCTGTGCGGCAGGGAAGACCCGCCCACGGTGCGGATGGATCGTTACGTCTCTGCCATTCCCAACGAAGTCTGAGCGCGGCGCCCATGGTCTTCAGGTCCGGGAGGCCAAGACCGCCGAGCTCCTTTGGTAGGCACACCACTGGCCATGCCACCCGGCAGTTGCCGCCCTGAACCGTGTCCGCGCCAGCCCATAGAAAGGCCCGGCGCCGTTTATCAATCTCACGTATAGCCCATGGCGAGAGGGCGCAACAGATGGACGTGTGCACCGGAATCGCCGATAGGGTTGATTTCGCCAAGGTGGCCCGTCCCACCGACGTCAGTAGCTTCCCCTTCCAGGTCGGGATCCGCGCGGCGACCTTGTCCACGAAGTGTTGCTCGTCCGCTCTTGCTAGCCTAGAAGTGGACAGCGGCGCGCCCAGGTAGGTGAGCTGGAAAGGCTGGATCCGACAGGGGAAGACGTGTAACACCTGGTCGACGTCCGCGTCGTCACAGCGAATCGGCGTGATCGTGCACTTGTCGAGGTTCGTGGCGAGTCCTGAGGCGCCGGCGAACACCTCAAGCAGCTGCCTGATACAACTGAAGTCCAGCGGCTCAGTATACAGTATTTTTTTTCTCTTAAAATCTTGCACTGACGGCCGTGGCACACATACTCTTTGGCCCGTTTGTTTCCTTTTGCTAAATTTTAGGCAGCTAAAATTATTTTAGCTATTCTTGGATAACTAGGACTAAATTATTTTAGCTCTTTTTTAGTCTATATGTTTAGAACTTTAACCACTAAAGTGATAATCTAGTTTGCTAAAATTTAGTAAGGACAAACCAAACAGGCCCTTTGTTTCAAGGTTCTCAATTATGATCGTGTTGGTAGCCTTCATGCTGGTTTTGGTCACGTGTTGTCCCTATGTGCGTGTCTCCCTTTCTAGTTTCGATTTCGTGAGAAGCTACTCAGCCAGGTGTGATGGCGCATGGCCACGTCGACCATCAACTAAGCTTCATAATTTCCGACGGTGCTATCAAACAGAATTCAAATTGCAAGAATATAAGAGCCAAATCGACTTTGAAAATATTTGACAACAAAATTTGATAAAAAGTACCGAAGCAGTTCCTCCGTCCCAAAATAAGTGCCTATGATGTTCATGTTGGTCATACTTTTTTTAAGTTTATCTAACTTTATAGAAAATATTATTAGCAATATTTGTATCTCTAAATAAGTTTATTATTAAAAAAATATATTCAACAATCATATCTAATGATAATACCTTTGTACTATAAGTTTTAATATTTTGTTATATATATTGATCAAAGTTTAGAATAAAATATTTACTCTTCGACAAGCGATATGGCATATTTTTCTTTTTGGTCTGGAGGAATTAATAATAAAAAATAATTTTAATTTTAATAATACCTGTCGCTTCCGTCTTCACTGCCTGTTGTAGCTTTAGGCCCGGCAGGGAAAGCCGGCCCATATAGCCCATCGACTCTTTGGCTGCTGGGCACTCGCGTACAGATTCCGGAGGGGAAGCAAGCGCTCGGTGCTGAACGTCTTGGGCCGTCTGCCATCTCTTGACTAAGGGCTGCGGTCTCTCTGTATACCTGGGCCTAGGGCCCTCCCTCTCGTGGGCCCTCGGTCATCGCACCTCTCTGGGACGGGCCGGATGTATCCCTATTCCCTAGCATGAAATGTTTTTTTTATGAAAATGTGAAATGGTTGTAAAGGCCACTTCTTTTCTACATAAGCAATTTTTCACGAGGTTCATGCAACGTGTCGGTAGTAATAACATGTCGAATTGCCAATCCCATGTACTACTCATTACTCGTTGTTGACTATTGTGGCCTACAGCCTCGAAGCAGGAGGAAGTTTTCATAGGCTTATTGTATATATAGTTGACCTGTTACCTGGAATCGTGCTTAGTTACTCTGTTTAGCGGAAACGTCGGTGCTTAACCTGGTGGCGGCTTTTTAATTACTTTCAACTTTTCTTTTCATGTAACGTAATCACAAGGTGATGACAAACACATGCAACTGCATTTGCACATGATGCATGAGCATTATTCTGATGTTCGTAAACAGAGTATGCCAAAGTATGAATGAATTCCTTTCTAGTTTTTGGATGTCTAGTTCAACTAAGTTTGCTAGACACGTTTTCATTCAAACCTGCAACGACCTCCCTGCTTTACCCTTCTCTATTTTGTCCAACACTTCCTGAATTCCAAGTTGTTTGCAAGCTAAGGCCCTGTTTGAATTCATTATCTGCTAATAAAATAATTCATAACTAATATTAGCTGGCTAACTATTAGCTAGACTAGAGTATGTTTGAATGCATAGTTATTAGCCAGCTAACAATTATTCATTTGCAGGTATATACGGTTCCTGTTATCTAGAGGTCCAGTCGTCTAGCTAATAATTAGCTAGTCTATTATTTGTTACATGTTTTGATTAAAAAGATATCTATTGGTAGATAACTACTACTATGCTATCTACAAGGATCAAACAGCGCCTAAATAGCGAAGAGAGAGCGTCCACCTCTGTAAGTTCGTCATCGTCATCAGAAATTGAAACAAAAAGAACGTCTCTACTGGGTATAAAAAAAAATTGAAACAAAAGATATAGGTTCCAACTCAGAGCAATAGTCATGTGATGAGATCATGAGAGCCCTGACTGAGCACTGCACGAGCCAATCAGATTTTTTTTGGTTTTTCTGCGAGGAACCAATCAGGACATGTTTTCCCCTACCAATAATGCCGATTATACAAGCTCAAGGAGCAGGAATCTTTCTCTGTGTCACTGTCAATTCAACCGAGCAGGAATCTCGAGGCAACAGCACCAAAAACAAGTAAATGGAAGAAGATGAAATGGGAGGCTTTATCTTACGACAAACAATGCAAGGTGCCAAGAACTGAAATGGCCACAGCTCGCTCGCTGGGGCTAGCTAGCCTCTGCACTGGGTGATGGCGGAGCAGCCCCGGGTGTAGGGGTTGGCGGCGCCGCCGGGGCGGCAGTTGTAGTAGGACGCGCCGCGGTACGAGCACGGCGTCTGGTCCTTACGCAGCGCGCCGTAGCCGATGCTGCCGCCGTCGCCCAGCTCCCTCCTGGCCGCCACCGCGCACTCCGCCCCCGTCGCCGTGCCCGTGCAGGCCGCCACGCCGCCGTAACCGTAGCCCACGTCCGCCGCCCAGTCGTCGTCGTGGTGGTACACCGGTGCCAACGCGGCGGCGGCGGCGCTCCGCTGCGCGTTGTTGCCTGCGACCGCGAGGAGCACGGCGGCCAGTACAAGCACCGCGAGCGCCGAGTGGCGCCGTGGCGGCAGCATCGCGCGCATCCGGGCGGCCGCTTTATGCTGCAGACCTGCGCGGTAGAATGCTCTCCTGCAGTCAGTAGTCTTCCTGCACTCCACGTTACCAGTGCCAGAGCTACCAACTTTAAAGATCCGAGGACAGCTTAGACCTTGTTTAGTTTCGAAATTTTTTTAATAACTTTTATTTATATTTAATAATTATTGTTTAATTATAGATTAATTATGTTTAAAAGATTTGTCTCATAAATTATAAGTAAATTATATAATTAATTATTTTTTCTATTTATATTTAATACTCTATTTATGCGTCTAAAAAATTAATGTGATAGCGAATCTGAAAATATTTAGAAACTAATCAAGGCCTTAGTTAATAAAAAAACACGAGGGCATTGGAATTTAAATAAGGTGAGGCGTGTGGAAATTCGTAATCAATTTTATGTTTTTTTATACATAACCTTTCTAGATCCCATGGTGAGCATGTATAATGTGATGCTTAAAGGAGGTGTTTAGTGAAAAAGCTAGGTTGCTCACAACCAATACCGATAGCAAAGCATGAGCTTTGAAGGTGAATAAGGTCCGGTGCATCCATGGAGCTAATAGGTAGAGCATCTCCAATAGTTTCAAAAAAGACAATTGGTAAACCAATGAGTTTTTTAAGTGGCTAAAAACATTTGGGAGGATATTTGTTGGGTTATTATAACAATTTTTAGAATATCACTCCTAAAATATAGAAGAGAATTTTGCATTAGGAATCCTATACTATGTCGAAATCACACTAACCACTTTTATACTTTTCTCTCTCTTTTGTACATTTGTATTAAAAATCATGTCCTACTTCTTTTTTTTTCCCGCGTCCTTCCACCTCCAGATTGACATGATTGGGTCGATTTTCCCAAGTGTGGAAAGACTGAGAGTTGAGATAGAGAATCGTTGAAGAACATTTTTTTTACAATTTTGCTAAAAACTTACGATTGAGAGTGGATTTTGAAAACTCTCGAATATGCTCTTATTTGATAATAATTAGCTCTTCGGATCCAAACATGCCTCGCCAATAGTTTAACTAATTATCAGTTGAACTAGACTAGTCAATAACAACTAATATTTGTTAGTAATAGCTAATATATATTTGTTAATCAGAACTAATATTTCTTGGACTAAACTAGTTAATAATAACTAATATTTGTTAATCTAAACTAGTTAACAACAGCTAATATTTGTTAATAACAACTAAAATCTGTTGGATTAAACTAGTTAATAACTGCTAATAACTATTTTACTAGTTGGACTAAAACTAGTTAATATAACAGCTAATATTTGTTATAAACTATCTATTAGTTAGCTAACTGTTAGCAGCTAATAGATCCAAACAAAATCTAAGATGGCTCCAATCAACTTGGACTTAATACAATTATAATGTGCAGTACGAAAGAACCAAATTTTCCTTTTGGCCCCCAGCCACCAGTTCGTCTTGAGGTGGTGCACGACCGATCGATGCACCATGTTTCTTTATTTACTGCATGGTGCCGTGGATCACACTTTCTGTACACAAGGAATAATTGTGCACGAGATCCATGCAATGTCGGTAGTAGAGTAACATGCAACGCAGATACGTATATTACGTATACGTGTACAAAAAAAAGCCAAAAAAAACTTGCAGTTCTGGATCTGCCTCGTGCCTCTATACATTGACTTTATTAGTTTATTTGGCTTGACTGGAATCTCGAGCGAAGAAGCTTAATCACTCGGTCGTGCTTAGCTGCCGCGTTTAGCGGAACCCTTAACAACGTGACATCCCTTTCAAATTCAAAACAACAACAGCAACAACGTGGCATCGCCACCAGCCCAA
>Ga0182004_10002011_pt1 | contig 15547 bp, 6 predicted proteins | sample Sormic07211540_1_FD_120479 | JGI IMG/M metagenome (GOLD analysis project Ga0182004, IMG submission 120479) | Endophyte microbial communities from Sorghum bicolor roots, Mead, Nebraska, USA - 072115-40_1 MetaG | ecosystem: Host-associated > Plants > Roots > Unclassified | place: USA: Nebraska...
AGTTCCGAAAAGTGAAAACTTTTCGGTACTGTAGCACTTTCGTTTGTTTGTGATAAATATTATCTAATCATGGACTAACTAGGATCAAAAGATTCGTCTCGTGATTTACAGCTAAACTGTGTAATTAGTTTTTGTTTTTGTCTATATTTAATATTTCATGCATATGCCACAAGATTCGATGTGACGGGAAATCTTGAAATTTTTTTGGTTTTCAGGGTGAACTAAACAAGGCCTTGGAGAAACGATGGGGGGGCTTTATTTTTATGGAGTCTGGCTTGTTCGAGGGCTTCGTGGCCTCACTGGACCGATGCGGTCACCTCCCTCCGTCTCCCCTTCTGCTGCTAGGCATCTCCTTTGCCTCGTCCGTGTCTTCGGTGCGCCTGCCTCCTTCATCTACTTCACCCTCCACCAGCTGCAGGCAATGCAAGCACCTCGGCGGCTCGGCCTTCAAGAAGGTAGCGCCAAGATGGACGACTCGGACGCCTCCACAGACACGCGCCACCACCTCTCGCAGCAACAGCAGGTAAAGGGGTAGCCCACTTCTGGAACACAGAGACAGAGCGGGACCTGCCGTCGTCTATGGCCATGACCTCGGTGACTAGCTCCAGCGTCTCAGCGGGCGTCCACTCCGGCACTGCCGCCCAAGCGGGTGCGGTGTGGGTAAAGATGAGCAACGGACCGGCCCGGCACGGCCTGGCACGGGCCAAAAGGGCACGGGCCCGTATGGCCGTGCCTGCCTGACGGCCCAGGCACGGCCCGTGGGCCGATTTTCGTGCCGGGCCGGGCCGAAAGGCACGAGGCCCAATAGTCCTTCGAGCCGGCCCATGGCCCGATATATGAAAAACATCAAATTTAATACAGAATTTAACAAAGCATAAATATATTACATTCAAGTCACATACATTAATACTTCACAATTCACATAACACAATATACTCTCATATTATATTTTACTTGCCAAAAGTCACAAATTTCACAAGTCATAGAACCTGATACTTCAAGTTTCACAAATTTTCTCATACCGTGCCGACACCGTGCCTGCTGTTAAAAGCGTGCCGTGCCGCCCAGCGGGCCGAGGGGTCGGCCCAAGCACGGCCCGCAACGTGCTTCGGGCCGGCCCGGGCCCAGTTAGGATCGGACCGTGCCGTGCTCGGGCCGGGCCAAATGACCGTGCCTTTGGCCCGCGGGCTGCATGCTCAACTTTAGGTGTGGGCTCGGGGATGCCGGATTCCCCACCAACCGTCGTCGTTTCCTTCGCCGAACCGAGCAGCCTCGTCCTCACCTCGTCGTCGTGCCGCGGCCACGCCATTTGCCGCCAGTCATCTGCTTCCTCTGCGCCACCTTTGCCTCATTGAGCTGGCCGTGACCTCGGGCATCGACTTGCGTCGTCCGATCTTCACCGCACCGGCGCCAAACCCCCTCAACACCATGGGTGTAGAGCCGCCACCGCCCATCGACTGCTCGACGAAATACCAGCGAAGTCTTCTATGGTGATAAGGCTACCACAACCCTGTGCAAGGTACTAATACTTGTTGACTTCTTGTGCATTGGCAACCAAACATAGGCTTTGTTTAGGTGCGAAACGTTTTTGGATTTTGACACTGTAACACTTTTATTTTTATTTGACAAACATTGTCCAATTATATAGTAATTAGACTTAAAAGATTTGTCTCGTGATTTACAGATAAATTGTACAATTAGTTTTTATTTTCATCTATATTTAATGTTATATGCATGTGCCGTAAGATTTGATGTGACAAAAAATCTTGATAATTTTTTTTTGTTTTTAGGTGAACTGTCATATTCTCGTTTGGACTCGGCTCCACAAGGCTCGGCAACCAAACACGGTGACTTGCATCACTTTTGGACTTGGCTGTGGCTTAGCCATGCGGCCATGCCAGCCGGCCACCTGAGCGACCGCTTGGGCGCATGGCTTGGAGACGTGCTGGCCGACTGGTGACGCCTCAAATCGGAGTTCTGGCGACTTGATTGTTCAAACCCGAGCCTCTTGATCTACCGTCGATGGAGCATGGGTATTCATGGGTGCGTGTATATCTTCTAATATTCATCATATTCTTTTGATGGATTTTCAATGGTTTTGTGAAAAAAACAAAACTTATAATTTGTTGTTCGCTCACTATTTTACTATAATTTGTGCGATTGCAATGTGCACGTTGTTTTTTTTTCCATCTTAAGTTTAACTTTTAGCTAAAGTTCGTCCCACTTAAAAAAAATTCTACGTCCATCACTGGTCATAACTCATAGTTTAATCCCTATTTGTATAATGATTTAGTTTTGGTAAAACAATCAGTAAAGCAAATAGATATTTGTTACCTTCAAAATCAAGTAGATATATGAATGCGAGTCCAAATTCAAACTTTCCGTCTTTTTCCTTATACGTAACATCCACATTTATTTTTGAATTCAAATTAAAGTAACGATAAATAATATTCCATTCACATCTGATTGAAATCCATCCCTACTTGTAGCCTATGCCAGTATGCCACGGCTGATGCACCTTTTAAGTCTCTCATCTGAGTAGTACAGTTATAGAATTTGTTATGTGGCAGCGAGTGACCTGAGGCCATGCTCTGGCAAAGAATTGCATGATTCAACTCAAATATTCAATAACTCGATTATATAATTTCTATCCAAAAAAGAGACACTTCTATTTCTGATGCAAGTCAAACTATTTTTTGACTAAATTTACAAAAAATAGTATCACCAATTGTGACTATAAATAGATATACTATGAAAATATTTCATGATGAATCTATAATGGTACTTATTTAATATCATAAATATCTATATATTTTTAAATATCTGATTAAATGAAATATTGTTTGATTTAATACTATAGGTACATTTGACAGAGGAAGTATGTGGATGTGGCAGGATACTAATTTGCAACAAAAGGAGTAATATTGTTCGCTAATTTATTATGAGAGAAAAATATAAAAAAAAGTACAGGTGACAAACGAACAGACTCAAATCGTCGTTGATGGTCTCCACTCTCCACTGACCACTGCCAACAAGTGGTATAGAAAAGAGACCATCTTTTAAGGCCATGACACGAGTTGGTCGCTGATTGTCTCCACTCTACACTCACCGTGCCGGTCATCTTCCAACAGATGTAAAATGTAGGTAAAAATCAACACAAGGTGCATGTGGGAGGATACTACTACCTCAGCTCCAAATTATAATTTATTTGACTTTTTCAACTAAAAGTTAAACCACTCATCTTATTAAAAAAATATGTGTAAATATACCCAAATTCAAATCATACTTAAAAAACTTTTATTAAAAAGCAAGTCACAACAAAAGAAACAATGTTTTATACAAAAATTTAAATAAGATAAGTGGTCAAATATTTGTTAAAAAATTCAAATGGATTATAATTTGAAACGGAGGGAGTAGTTTGCAACAGATTTTTTTTAAGGAACACAAATTTGCAACAGATAGGAGCATAATATCGTCGCTGACTGTCTCTAGTGACCACTATTTCAGTGTAGCGTCAGCCGGAGCCAGCGAACCGGTCGAGCTGAGCGGTTTCCTGGTGGGCCACGACTTACTCGTGTCATGGCCTCATGGGCCTCCATTGGCAGACGGCCGGCACGGTGACAATTGAAAATGGCCATATTTAGATTCCCTGGTTATATTCTACACTTTCAAAAACAAATATGAAGAATAACCCTTTTAAATTTTTACTAAAGAATAAGAAAAAATAAAATGATCGAATTAGTAAGGTATCTAACCATATTTCCCCCCAAAATCTTACCCCTCCGCTCCAAACTATAGGCTATTAACTTTGTTCCAAAACAAATGTATCTAAATTTAACTAAATTATTTTTAAAAGACTATTTAAAATCTGCGAGCTCAATAGGTGCACTGTCAAAAATATATAATTTAATTTAAAACTTTTAAAATGTGGTAAACGTTGGTTTATTTTTTTCTATAAAAAATTGGTTAAATTAGAATACAGTATAGAAACTAAAATAGCAAAAGCAAAATTAATGCAGGATCAGAACATAGCATTGGCGTCACGTCAAATCTATGTTTAAGGAGCCGATGAAGTTGGATCAGGTGGCTTGTGGCCTACAGTGAGACCTACAGATAGGGGGGGTCACTCGTTCTTTCAAACTTTCAAAAAGCAAATATTAAGAACAATAATGGAATAACAAGAACATGAAACCACCAAATAGAGGAGGTATCTAACTATCTTTCTCCTCCTACATACCCGCTATAGTCCAAAATCGTTTGTTACCTTAGTTTGATTTTAAGTCTAACTTTTCTACTCCTCCTTACAATTCTAGGTTTAGAACAAGTTAAATTTTCTCAAATTTGAGCAAGTTTACAAAAAAAAGTAGTATCAATACTTATGTCTTCAAAAAGATTTATTCTGAGAAAAATATTTTATAGTTATTTTAATGATAGTTATTTAGTATTATAGGCGTTAGTATTTTTTATATAGATTTGGTGAAACATTAGTCACTATTTTTTTAAAGTGCGTTAACATCTAAAATTTCAAAGAAGTATACTATCAAGAAATATTTCATGAAAAACACTAAAACTAATTTGATGTTGTAGATACTTAATAAAAAAATAAATCCACCTATATTTTGGAACGAAACGGAGAAGACCTAGAATGTCAAAAGCAAAATTATAGTGATATATGGTACAAGAACAAAGCGCCAGTGTGACGGCAATCTATGTGAAGGAGAAGGAGTCGATGAAGCTGGATCAGGTGGCGTCTGGGGGTACAGCTAAGCAGTTTGCTCCAGCTCAGTTAGGTAATGGGTAATCATATCGATGGAGCTCTGCATCTTTTTACCAGATTCATCGCAATGGCAAAGGCCATTGGTTCGGGGGCTCCCACCCAGGGTTCAAATCCTGGGTGCGGCACTTTATTCTGGATTTATTTCAGGATTTTCCGGTGCTATGCATTAAATGGTAGGCGACGTGCCCGTCGACAGCGAGGCGCCTGTGGTGACTTCGTGAACTTCAAGATTCGCTGGCTCAGTCCTTCGAAGGTGCTCATAGGGGTAGGGTTTGCGTACGTGTGTTCATAGGGGTGAGTGTGCGTGCGTGTTGAGTGTCTGCGTTGTACTGTGTAATCTCAAAAAAAAAGATTCATCTTAGGTCTTATTTAGTTAGCAATTTTTTTTTGATTTTGACATTGTACCATTTTCGTTTGTATTTGATAATTATTGTCCGACTATGAACTAACTAGGCTCAAAAGATTTGTCTCACAAATTACAGATAAATTTTGTAATTAATTATATTTTTATCTATATTTAATACTTTATGCATGCGTTTAAAGATTCGATGTGACGGAAAATCTTAAAAAATTTTGAGAACTAAACATGGGCTTACTGTGCTAGGACTAGGTGAGGTTGTTTATCCAGAAGATCGATCAGATGCTGACTTGTTACCTTATACCCTCCCTCACTACACCTAGGCACTACGAGAATTAAGCTAAGCATGCACTTACTTGCCATACGCGCTTGGTCAGAGCTGGTGGATGGATACCTCAGCTTCAGCTGTGGATTATCGATCAAGTCCAAATCCACACATTGATGCATGGGCATCTTGAACGAGTGGTCAATTCGGACTCGATCAGTCGGTGACCCAAACACATTTGACCACACGAGATCTAAATTGAATGGACTGGGTCCAAGTCCAACGCAGCTGCAGGCAGCAGCTGCACCGCGCTGGCACTATCAAGTGACGCCGCGTGTTCATGGATGGTCCTCGTGTCCTGCCTTGGTTGCGTTTTCCCCTCCATCCCATACCAGAAAAGGCTCTCTCCGAATTGTTAGGCTTCCGAAATTGCAAAAGAGATATTATAGCACTTTTATTTTTATTTGACAAATACAAATTACAAATAAATTATACAATTAGTTATTTTTATCTATATTTAATACTCCGTGCATGTGCTGTAAGATTCAATGCGACGGGAAATCTGAAAAAATTTGGAATTTTTTTGTATAGTTCGCGAAAAATTTTGGCTTTCACTACGGTAGCACTTTGTTTGTATTTGATAATTATTGTCTAATCATGGACTAACTAGACTTAAAAGATTCATCTCATAAATTACAGATAAACTGTATAATTAGTTTTTATTTTAGTCTATATTTAATGATTCATGCATGCGTCCAAAGAATTCGATGTGACAGAAAATATTAATTAAAAGATGGGAACTAAACCAGGGTCTTATTTAATTCCTAAAAAATTATGCAAAACTTTTCATATTCATCGCCACATCGAATCTTGCGACATGCGTGCAACATTAAATATAAATAAAAAAATAACTAATTACACAATTTGTCTGTAATTTGTGAGATAAAATTTTTAAATCTATTTAGTCTATGATTGAATAATATTTGTTACTACAGTGCTCATTTTTCAAAAAATTTTGAAAGTAAACAAGACCCATGCCTTAGTGTCCTCCGTCCTGAATCCTGATGTCGACCGGTCGAGCTTGAAGGTTGTCGCAGCACATGAGCAGCAGTAGTGCAGCACTGTACTCCGTACCTCACTAACGTGGTTGGGTTTGTAATCATCATCTAAATTTATCATCTATGTAGCATTGTTTTTCTTTCATAATAAATTAACAAATAGTATCATAATTTTTTCTAAAAAAATAACTTTTGTAGCATGAGGTTTTCTTCCAGAAAGGGAGAAAATAGCGAAGTAGTAGTTAATAATAATAGATAAAAAAAAGACACAAGCGAAGCGAAGGACACGCGCCAAAAACACAGCGAGACATGCATGATAGTATATGATGGAAACCATCTAAGGAATATCTCCAATGCGCCCTAGAAAAGAGAGAGAGAAACGATGAATGAAGACCAAGAAAAGAAAAGAAAAAAAAGTTTTGGTACACAGCTGGAGCACGAGCCGCCGCCCAGTCGTGCCCATCATCACGGCAGAGAGTACAGGTTGGGAAGGTCCGAAGGTGACACAAAAGAGGACAGAGGAGGGTGGGCACCGTGTGAAGCTAGTCTTCCATAATTCGATTCGTAGCAGTAGCATCATCTTTGCCTACACAGTTACTACTTCCTTACTATACAGTATATACAATCATACGTACATATATCTAAAGGTCTACGTGCATGAGTTTCCATCTCAATTTTATTTTTTATTAGATTAGAAGATCTAAAACAAAGTCTAAGTCCGCTGTACTTTGATGATCGATGAACTTCCCACCGCAAAGTGAGTTTATTTGTTGGATTTTAAATTGTACAATTCAATCGAGCTATGTTAAAAATATATAGTTATATATATATATATATAATTCATAATATGCTATTTAATGTCATAAATATTTATAATGTCATAATATTTAATAGTTATACAATTCATAGTATATCTATTTAATATCATAAATATTTGTAATTCTCTCTATAATTTTGATCAAACTTAAAATATTTTGACTCTCAGAAAAAGTTTTGGATTCATAATATGCTAGTAATAGTTAGCTGGCTAATAGCTCATATCTAATATTAGCTAGGGTGCATAACTAATGAAAAATGCTACTAAGATAACTATTAGTTAATATTTTCTGATTTGGTTCAACTAGTGAGATAATTATTGTCTAGAGGTCCAGCTAATAATTAGCTATTGGTCTTATTTATTTGGGCTTCTCAGCCGAATTCGCCAGTCATTCAGCAGTATATTTCTTTTATAACAAATTGACGAACAATCATTTTAGTTATGTCTTTTGGCATGAAAAGGCTCACGTCACAGCGGATCGGAGAGCTGATCATTAGGAGAATGGTTCTTGGTGAGGTTGCCCGTCCTTGTCAATCTCACCTCGCTGCCCCCTCCGTTTTTCCTTCGCCCCTACGGCGACGCTGCCGTTTGCCCAACCTTCCTTCCTTCCCTCTCTTCACCGGTGGTGGGCGTTGGATTGTTAATTACTCTGTCAAGTGTCAATCTTCCCGCTGGCGCGTTAATCCTCAATTCCTCATGCCAAGTTGCTCGTTTCCAAGCCGCCCGCCTTGGTAGCAGTCGCAAGCCTCATCCAAACTACTCCTTTTATATAAATATATAAAAAAAATATATACTACGGACCACGGAGCAGGAGTAGCAGGTTTCGCCCTGAACGGATCCGTTTCTGAGTTGTAGATTCCTGACACCGTAGCCAAATTAAACTGGCTGTCAATTCAGACGCGACCATGTCTCTTGCGACAGCCGCCGGCGCGCGTGACCCACGAGGGCCAATTCCAGCGAGAGGCCAGAGTCAGGCCTTGTTAGTTTCGTTTTTTTTTTTGAGTTTGAGTACTATAGTGTTTTTATTTAGTAAATATTATCTAATCAGATTTAAAAAAAATATTTTACGATTTAAGTTAAACTATGTAATTAATTTTTATTTTCGTATATATTTAATGCTCTATATATTATATACTCTGTATGTTGTAAGATTTGATGTTTGAGAATTTTTCTTAAAAAATAATTGTTAAAGTGAACTAAACAAGGCCTCAGCAGCAGCCAAGGCGCACCACCGCATAGAGGCGATCCAGCGGAGCCCGACCGGGCGGGCAAGGCAATGGCTTGGCCTGTTGGCCCCGACCCGAAGCCAACAGCATAATTACGCCGCGAACCCGCGACAAAAGCTTTGCTGCCGCCGCGAGTGAATTCCGGAATCCCCATTCAATCCGACGCCACACACGAAACGAAACGAAACAAAACACAAGACAAGAGGGAGAGAGGAAAGCCGAAGGGCGACGACGCGGTCCCCCGATTCCAAATTCGCCCCTCTCGCGGCCGGCCGAGCGAGCGAGAGACCTCCCGATTCGGATCCCATCTCCTTCCTGCTCGGAGCCGGAGCCTCGATTCGATTCGATTCGAGCGGCGGCGGGGGCGGCGATTCGACCGGGCCGGTAGCTACCCAGGCAGAGAGAGAGAGAGAGGAGAGAGGCAGGGGGAAGGAGAGAAGAGGATGAGCTTCCAGGACCTGGAGGCGGGCCACGTCCGGGGGGCGCCGCTCGGCGGCGGCCGGAGGAACGGCCGGGGCCCCGCGGGGGGCGCCGGCGCGTCGCAGGCCGTGGCGTCGGGCGTCTTCCAGATCAACACCGCGGTCGCCACGTTCCAGCGCCTCGTCAACACGCTCGGCACGCCCAAGGACACCCCCGACCTCCGCGACAGGATGTGCGTCCGCCTACCTCCCTCGCCTTACCTTACCTTACCTTACCTTACCCACAATCTGTTTCGATTGCCTTTCCTTAACCCCCATCTGTTTCGATTTCGCGGGCGCGGTCCGCTCTGGTTTTCATCCGCCTGTAAAATTACGGCCTAGGTTTCGTTCCCTGTTGTGGATGCATCCATTCCTGTCGCAAGTGGTTGATACATCGATTAGGGTTGCCAATGGTTGCTTGGGGCTTAATTTTCCCTCATTTTTTTTAGAGAAGATTGCGTCCTTAACTCAATTAGCTAATTCCATACGTTTTTGCTCCTGACTGATGATGCTTACTTTAGCTGATAGTCATTGGTCATTGAATTGAGCGAATCAAGACATACGACATACATGGATTCATTTGGTCATCTGAATCAGTTCTTATGTGGTCCTAGCTCATTTTGTGTTATATTTTGAAATTGAATGAATTAATAGTAACTCTAATGATGCCATACTATAGGCTAGCAAGTTCCAATCATCTTGATGTGTCTACTACTAAGTACTAACTATCACTTGCTTTTGATCGCAGACATAAAACACGGCAACACATTACACAACTAGTGAAGGATACATCAGACAAGCTTAAACAAGCTAGTGAGGCGGATCATCGCGTTGAAGTCAGCGTATGTACCTATCTCAATTTCTCGATATAACTATATGGGTATTCTTAACTAAATTTCCATGCGCCATTTTGTTCATTTTAAGTATAAATTTCTTGTTCTCTTTGATGGTACAAAGCATTACCTCATTCCTTTTTGCACCCACTACACCAAGATGTGATGAAATTTGGAACCACACCCTTTGCTTTTGTTGTTTCATAATGTAGCATTGGTGTTGGTTCTGGTTCGGGATTAATTTTGCAAGTATGTTATCTTATTTTGCAAAACATTTGCGGCTGTGCTTTGAACTGGAACCTGCAACACAAATATTTATCCTCTCTGTTCCAATTACAGAAGAAGGCAGTTATTGAACAGAGATAACTCATGCATTCTGATTGGGAGGATCAAACCTAATGTGCTGTGTTTTGTTTTGTACAAATTTTCGTTTTGCATAAAGTAGTAGGAACTTTTGATGCCAAGTATGTAACTATAGAAACTTTCTTTCATTATTACAACGATGCTTCTCTTCTGGCAAGGTTGCATTCCCTGTGACAAAGGAAACTGTAGCAAGATATCATCATGCATTTAAGACAAATCTTGTATCAGCTGCTGTATAATTTTTGTGCCCATGCCTATTCCTCTATTATCTGGGAATTTTGTTTTTCCTTGTGGATGACAGTTGTTGTTGGTGGTGTTGTTTTTTTTAATACAATTGTGGTCATGATCTCATATTGACTTGCAGGCGACCAAGAAGATTGCTGATGCAAAGCTAGCTAAAGATTTCCAAGCAGTCCTAAAAGAATTCCAGAAAGCTCAACGATTAGCAGTAGAGAGAGAAGCTGCATATGCACCTTTTATTTCTCAAGCGGGCCTGCCACAGAGGTAATTTGCTGGCAGATATTTTTTTCTTCAATATGTATTTTTGCTGCATCCTACAAGGGTTTTTCTTCTTCCAAACAAAATGAATTCGTATACATTTTTGTTGGTGCTATTCATCTCCTGCCTTCTTGGTAGTCCTTGATAGGACATGTGTCGTTGCATAGCTGTAGCAGTGGGTGACTGGCGACAAGGGCTTGAATCCCTGGCGTTGAGGAGCCACGCTGTGCGCAGCAGAGAAGAAGAGCAAGAGCGAGGAAGCAAGAAGCGGAGAAATAACTCAATCTCCTGCTTAATCTGGATGATTAATGTTCTTGGCTTTATAGCTAAATCCTAAGAACTTATCTAACTAATCCAACAAAAAGAAAAGAACAAACCAAGTTAATCAACTAAATTATTTGAAGTTCAAACGATCTGGACGACTTGGCGTGCTATGTTTTTCCGCACCTACCATAAGCCATGGCTCCGCTTGTTGCGGCGCTGGTAGACGTTCCCGACCATAACAATCCTCTAATGGTACAATCTCTGAGAATATTAATACAAGTGCAATGAATAAACTCAAAAGATTTTGCCAGCCAGTTGCCAAGTGCAATAAGATGGTCATCAATGTCACAAAGATACATCTCGGGAATTGAGTTTGCTGCACACTGTGTAATAAAAACTTGTAATAAACCAAACCTGACACCCTTTCAGGACCATCTGTTCTTTTCCAACCATCAGTATCCAGAAATGTTATTACATTTTATGATTGTTTGGTTTCATCAATCCTTGCATACCTACACGCTACGACATTATATTTCTACTGCATTATAATTTGGCAGCACAAAGTTATCAACTGTTGAAAGCTAATCTAACCCCGCCATGATACTAAATATCAGAAATTTGTTATGTTCTGAGATGAATCTCATAAATCATTGTACATTTGCGTATTATTTGGCCTCTTACTAAAGTAATTTGGTTCACTACCACATTTTTGCCAGAAAAAAGTTCACATTGAACCAAGCACTAGCATTTAGTTCATGACTGCTGCTGCGGCTTGCTAGCCCCTGGCTCAGTCATCGGATTTGTGTCCTATTTTGAACACTTTTGTTGCAAGAAGAGAGGGGAAGTGTGATAGTCTTGATTTCACATGATAACATATTTCCTCTAGCATAGTCTATTTAAGTGACATTTGCTCTTCAATAGAAACAATAAAGTATAATCTTCAGACATTTTTTTGCCTTCATGCCTCATTTTATAAACATTTGCTCTTCAATAGAAACAATAAAGCATGATCTTCAGACATTTTTTGCCTTCATGCTATTATACCTCATTTTATAATTGTTTCCCTTCTGTAATTCATTAATAATTTGATGATTTTTGATAATTGCTTCTTTTCTTCTCACTTCCCTCGTTTTAATTCTGTTAACAGTATGTTACAAAAATTGTTCAGTCTATTGCCACCATATGCTTAAGTGCCTAACCTTGGAGTTCACATTGCAGCTACAACTCAAGTGAAGTGAATAATGGTGCTGATAAGTTGGCAGAGCAACGCACGCAGCTTCTAGAATCTAGAAGGTAAGTTGATTGTCTGTTGTGTTTTTGTGGAACTACTTGTTCTATATAGATTTGTTAGCTCTGCATTCAGGTTTTAATTTGGAGACCCATATACCTCCTTGAAATTATAAAATTGCTTAGACAACAGTCACATCACTGATCACCCTTTGTTTGCATGTCAAGATTGAGACCTTTTTCCTCTTTATACAGGTCAATTTTCTGAATATCTCAAGGTGCTAATTTCAAACTTTTGATTTGCCATAGGCAGGAGTTGGTCTTCTTGGATAATGAAATCGTGTTCAATGAGGCCATCATTGAGGAGAGGGATCAGGGAATACAAGAGATTCAGCACCAAATCACTGAAGTAAACGAAATCTTCAAAGATCTTGCTGTGCTAGTCCATGATCAAGGAGCAATGATAGGTATGTGACCTTTCTGGCAAATTGGATCTACATTTCGGTATGTTCAAGCATAGGCCTGCCTGCTTCCCCATCTAATTGTGTATCTCCTTTTGTGAACCAGATGACATTGACTCCCATATAGAGAATGCTGTTGTGGCGACTTCACAGGCTAAAGGACAGCTTTCAAAAGCTGCTAAAACTCAGAAGTCGAACTCTTCGCTGGTAATTTCTCGAGCCCTTCTACAGTTTGTTAATATCCTAGATCCATATTTAGGAACACCATCCTCCATCATTGCTGTTCAGATTTAGTTACCAATTTTCTTGCTGCAGATATGCTTGTTGCTGGTTATTTTCGGAGTGGTCCTTCTCATAGTGATAATAGTACTTGCAGCCTAAAAGCTTGGAAGGCAGCTGAGGTTCCAAAATCTGATCGAGCTTATTGTGACAAATTCCTTCATAAGTTATTTTTGCTGTGCAGCCAGGAATGAATCCTGGTATCCGCCTGGAGGTATCCATGTGGTGATTGGCGATCTGCCTGTGGTATGGTGGTGTGTGTATGTGGTGATGATGTATCTGGAATGCATGGGTGGTTTACATAAAAGTATTACTCTTTCCTGCCAGTGTAGTGCCTCTTGTCTCATATGCCCGCTTTGTTTATATATTGTAATGTGTGAGTGCGTGCTGTAGAACAAGGTTGGATTATCTGTGGTATGAAGTTTCTCGATTCCATCAGAAACGCTTTTCTATATGTGAACTTCGTTTTCCCTTTTCCTCTCGGCCTACATGATGTTCGGTGGTATCTGCCATGTGACCATGTCCATCGTTGTTTTCTGCTTGCTTATTATGTGGTCTCATAGTTTTCTGCTTACTAAAGGTAAAGGTTGGTTCATGAGAGGATAAAATGGTGTTATTATAATCTGATGTATTTGTAATTATCAAAGCGGGAAACATTGAACTATTAAATCCCACTATGATTTCTGGGAAAAGTAGCAGTCCGTGAGCGTTGCTACGGCAGAAAATCATGGTACCAGAAGGTATTAGCAGGTTTGGATTGCATTGGTCGGTCACCTGTTTGCAGAAAGTTTGGATTGGTTGGCCGGTCTGGTTTCCTGTTTGCGGTTGTGGTGTGGTGGACATGGTAAAAGTCATCGTTGGCGGCTGGGCGCAGAACTGACGGTCGTCGAATATGATTTGGCCTTGACGAAGAACATAAGAGCCAGTGTGGTGAGCATGGCAAAGCTACCGTGGCAAAGCCTCGAGATCTCGCTTGCTTGATGGTTCACCAAGAGGGTCAAGCTCACCCTTGTCCAAGCCCGTCTACGACCACCAAAATATATTCAGATTTGTATACCATACCATAGAGTGCAAGATTACCATATCATAGTGCGTATATATAGTTGCCGTTGCAACATTCAGGCCTAGACAGGAGTCGTAGTAGTAACAATGGCTCTATCTTATTTGATAGTTAGGACAAGTTTGGCAGGGCTTCGGTTACTTGTAAAAGGGTTTCGACTCTGACTTCTATTATGGAGCAGCTTATCTGTTAGCAGTTTGTAATAATTTATGTCAAATTTCTTTTTCTTATTATTTCTTTTTTTTTTTTGCTCCTTTTCTCCTCGGGAACTTCTCTTTTCTACTGCTTGCTCCTCTCTTCCTCTATAGGTTTCAGCTTGTATAGTTTTGTCTACATTTAATGAAATTTAGACATTTAATTAGGGCCGTAGGGGCCTCTACTCCCCACTTTCTAAAACACAAGAGAAAAAGCTCAAGATACATACTCCAGTTTTTCTTTGCTACCACATGAATTTGACATTCTCAACAATCTTCAGTAATTAAGACTGAAAAGTGATATTGCTTGGTAATAGAGAATAAGAATGCCGACCATTAGTCAAGGTCCGAACTTGAGTAATTTCATATTTTTCACTTATAGTATAAACATTGCTTAAAAGCATTCCACTTCGGCACACAATAATCTTCAAAATTTATTAAGCGCACCACGCTTCGATTGAACAAAATAACCGTCGAAACTTTGACAGAAGAGAACACATAGCTACCAGAGATAGTACGAGCCGGAAACAAACAGTACGAGCAAATCTTGCTCGTGAGCATGCTTATGCAAAGCTCCCTGCTCGCTACGATATGGAGAGAGCTATAGAGCTTAGGTTTGATAGTGCTGTAGAACCTCAACGGCCTTGCCCTGCAGCAGGTCCCACACCTCCATGACGTGCTGCAGCTCCGTCGAGGCGCCGCCGACAGCTAGCCGGATCACGAACTTGCCGTCTACCACGAAGTGCGTCATGAACGCCCGTCCGCTCGCGTTCACCGCCGCGAGGAGGTCCCGGTTCACGTGGTTCGTGGCGTCGTCGTCGTCCCGGCCGACCCGTGGTGCGAGGCGGAAGCAAACCAGGGAGAACGTCCTCGGGACCACCACCTCGAAGCGCTCGTCGGCCGCCACCCTCTGCTCGAACCACTTGGCTGCTGCGACGTGCCGACGGATGTGCGCACGCATGCCAGCCGCACCATACCGCCGCAGTATGACCCAGAGCTTGATGGCACGGAACCGGCGCGACATGGAGATCTGCCAGTCCTTATAGTCTATGGCGGCCGGCTTTCCCGCGACGTCGTCGTCTGCGCCGACGTTCTTGAGGTACTCCGGGTCGGTGGACAGCGCCGAGATCAGGTCACGGGGTCTTGCCACCCACAGGCAGCAGCAGTCCATGTTGGTAAGGAACCACTTGTGTGGGTTCATACTCACCGAGTCGGCGAGCTCCGCGCCGTCGAGGTAGTCCTGGAACTCCCGGCAGATGGCCGCGCTGCCGGCGTACGCTGCGTCGAGGTGCACCCACATGCCGTGGCGGCGCGCCTCCTCCCCGATCTCGCGAACGGGGTCGACGGCGCCGAGCCCCGTCGTGCCCACCGTGGCGCAGAGGTAGAGCGGCACCAGCCCGAGGCCGACG
>Ga0182004_10002012_pt1 | contig 15540 bp, 12 predicted proteins | sample Sormic07211540_1_FD_120479 | JGI IMG/M metagenome (GOLD analysis project Ga0182004, IMG submission 120479) | Endophyte microbial communities from Sorghum bicolor roots, Mead, Nebraska, USA - 072115-40_1 MetaG | ecosystem: Host-associated > Plants > Roots > Unclassified | place: USA: Nebraska...
TAATGTTGTGGTAACTCCATGTTGATCCTGTATGAGTTAAAACGTGGATGATTCGGGTTTCCCGAGGACACCCGACAGACTTCTTGAGTCATTTGGAACTCGTGCAAACCGATCAGAAGTCTTCGAGACAATGATAGGTGCATGTGGGCCACTTAATTCAGGAGGTTCTGCCACAAATATTTTTTTTAAAAAAAATATCTTGATGATTTCATCATTGAAGGCATAAAAGAAGACAAGCTAGGTAATTGTGACTCATGAGGCTTGTAATCTGGCAAGATTACACCAATTGTGTTTATGATGTGGCCGCCAATGTTGTACGAAGGGACGAAGTTCTCCATAGTGAAGACTGTGGAAAGCGGTTTAAGAGAGGCCACATAAAGACCATTTGCGCGTGGAGAAGACCTTGTTATGCATGAAGTTATTCAATTAGGAACTTGGCCGTTTTGAGGGCATCCTTACGTGGGGGTCCTACGAGAACTAGTGGAAATTAGTGTGAGCTTTTTTATACCTATGGTAAAACTATAGCCGAGTGGGAGTTTGTATTCTCTATCTCATTTATGTTTTTGCATGACTTATTGTGTATTCCTTGGTGTGTGCTTTACCTTTCTATTCTACATTCTAGGTTAGTTGATAGGATTAGAATATTGGGTGCTTATTTTCCAATTCTACATTCTAGGCCTGCTGATTTATTGTAGCAGACTAACAGTGGTGAGTGAGACTATATTGTGCACATGTGGTGGTTCCTTTCCATCCAACTGTGTTGCCGACATCTGCTTGTTTCGATTGTTCCTTAATTAGGTTCGCTGTCTCTACTGTTGTTGCTTGACCATTTGGGGTTAATTTAGTTTGTTGTACTGCTTACACTAGGCTGTACTTTTATCAGAGGGGCCGTTTGAACCAAAGTCCCGAAATAATCCCGCTAAATGCCGAGCCTGTTCGCGGAAGCTTTCTCACATCAAATCAGTCCGCACCGTGTTAGCGTTATCGCGCGGTCGCACGATTGGATACCGCCGAGCTCTCGGGGCGGAGTCGTGTGAAAGTTTAATAATAACAATTAACAAAGCAATGCCTATTTTTGTAAAGTGAAATGAGCTAGTACGTACGTCATGTGTATATATAGGACAAAATGATGCAAAATCAATGGAGGCCAAACTAAAATTAATTGGTATACTCGACTTCTGGCGAACGCTAATTACTTGGACGACTCATCAATCACCACTCCGGTGAAATGGAATCGAACGCACCCCGCACTTCTTTTGACTAGTGCATGTGCATCGTCGACCGCTCTCCGTTCCAGCAAAATTAGGTCCAGCCACTAATAATGAGTTAATGATTATATCCATACAAAAGACATCAACGAATTCATGTCTCTGTCCTTCGCCAAATCCTTTAACGTGTATTAAAAAAACACACTTATGTGTCCACGTGGCAAGTTTACAGTTTGATGGAGCAATGTGGTGAAGCAAAGCACTGGGAACAGGAAGAATCTGAGTGTGTTCGGTTATTTGAGGTAAGTTTTTTCCTCCTCTCTGTTATGAGAAATTAAAAATCTTTGATTTTATGCATCAATTTTCTTTGCTGGCAATTATTTGTTTGGCTGATAAGTCATGATAGAAAGTACTGACTGATTTGGTCTGAGAGAACGCGGCTAAATGGCTGTAAGATTCGGCTAGATACAGGACAAACAACGACGCCTGAAGTTGACCCGTATTTCTGTCTGCAGCTTTTTTTCATCTTTTCCATGCAAGCGAGCACTAGCCGGCCGGCGGGCTGTGCATCTTTCCCCTGAAGTGGAGTCCAAACCAGCCTGCTGTCTCCTGCATGCTGCGCCGGTCCCTAACATGCATGTCCTTTCAATCCTAGTAATCCTAGTAATAACAATGGCGACGTTATCGCTAATTAACGATGCAAGTGACCGACACCATGATCTATTTAAGCCACTGCAAACGAGCACGATCGAACACCAAGCGACAACAAGCACGTCGTACGTACGTACGAGCCAAGTTTTACGCCATGGGCACCTTCCTAGGGCACGTCCTGCCCGGCCTGGCCTTCGCCATCCTCGGCGTGTGGCACGTGCTGAACACCGTCAAGGGCTACAAGCTCAACGGCGCCTCCGGCTTCCGCTCCGCCACCTGGTTCCCGTTCCCGTCGCCGCCGCTGCCGGGCCTGAGGCACCTGGAGCTCTACCTCATGCTCTCCTTCTCCGTGCTCGCCATCGCCGACCAGCTCGTCGACCTCCCCATCCTCGCGCTCCGCCTCCACCCGAACAGCCTCGAGCACGCCACCATGTACCTCCACCTCGCCGTGTACGCGTCGGTGGCGCTCGCCGCCGACGTCTCCTCCCGGCGCAGTGACGCCACCTCGACGCCCGGCGGCGCGGGGGTCGGGAACGTGGTGACCGCGCTCGCCGCGTCGGTGTTCGGGCAGGAGCTGTTCCTGCTCCGGTTCCACTCCGCGGACCACGCGGGCCTCGAGGGCCACTACCACTGGCTGCTGCAGCTGGTGGTGGCGGCGTCCGTCGTCACCACCGCCGCCAGCGCCGTCCTGCCGAGGAGCTTCGCCGTGGCGGTGGTTCGGTCGGCGTCGGTGCTGCTCCAGGGCGTGTGGTTCGTGGTCATGGGCTTCGCGCTGTGGGTGCCGGCGCTCGTGCCGGTCGGCTGCCGCGGCGGCGTGGAGGTGGAGGGGAGCGCCGCGATGCGGAGCGCAGTGGCGTGCGTGACGGAGGAGGCGGCGCGGAGGGCGGTGGCGATGGCCAACCTGCAGTTCAGCTGGGCGATCGCCGCCGTGTGGGTCGTCACGGCGTACCTGTGCCTCAGGGTGGACTACTGCCGGTGCTTGGATTACATGCAGCTTCAGTCGCCGCCCAGCGGCGGTGTTGTCGCCGGCGACGGGGATGCGCCGCCGCCGCAGAAGCATGTCTTTCCTGTCGAAGAGCACGTGTAGAAGAAGTTGCTCAGTGCAGCACTGATCACTTGTTCGATTGTCTGGGATAATTTCGTTGCACGTCTTGGGTTGTGTCGCTTTTGAAAGTGTGTGCGTGCAACTGCTTCACATTGGAGGCGGAGCCACAGGGTATGCCGGGTATGCACCGGCATACCCTGTCTAACCGGCACCTGACCAATAGAATATAGGTATTATACACATCTGTATGTATAAAGAAAAAAGAAAACAAATTAACCTGATTAGGCCATCACGGAAGCGGCAAGTTAGAAGGCCCAAAAAGGCAAGAAGCAGCCCACGCCGCAAGTACATACACGCCAACACGATACTCCACTTTTATAGTTCTATATAATCAGGATCCGTTCATTTCGGCCATGTTTACTTCCACCCAAAAATCCAAATTTTTTCAAAATTTCTCCGTCACATCGAATCTTTAGACATATACATAAAGTCTTAAATATAGATAAAAATAAATACTAATTACACAGTTTGGTCAAAATTGACAAGATAATTTTTTTTAACCTAATTAGTCCATAATTGGACAATAATTAACACAAATAAACGAAAGTGTTATAGTGTCGTGAAATTTTTTCCATCAGAAACTAAACACGGCCTTCATCGGGGCTGAGGAGTCACGTACTCACGCCCCCGCCGCCGACGCGGACTCCGACTCCGACGCGGTGAGGCGTGAGGGACGCCGGACGGTGACGCCCTGGTCCTGGTGGCCGGCGCCCTCTGGCCTATGCCTTGCTACCTTCCCTTCTCCGATCTCGTATATCTACAGTTTGCATAATTTGCACGACTATCCAGTCACGGCTATTTTTCTTAGGTAAAATTTAATCCTATGTTCTTCGTTTTTTTTAGAAAATTATTATCTAATTTTATAGCTATTTGCTAACATCACAAATAACAAATTGTTTAATATTTATGTACGTAGTTACGAAGAGAAACTCGAATATTGCATCTCTTTTTCAAAAGCATGAAACCAAAAAGGCGTCTGCTGCTGCTTCTAATCATTCCCCTGAATCCGGTTGAACCTTTGGTCAAAGAGCAAACTCATGAGAAAATTGAGGAAATTGCAAACCCTATGCCACCGCCACCGCCACCGCCACCGCCACAACCATCTTCACTGCCAACGGTTCCGCAATTCTTTTAGCGAAAACAAAGTTAAGAAATAAAATGGGAGATAGTCTTTTGGATGATTGTCTAGTCATTTTCATTGAGCGAGATATTTTCTTTGAAGTTGAGGAAGGTGATATAATCAAGACATTTATGTCCCTTCGAAAGCATCGAATAAAATTGTCAGAAAATAGCATTGTAAGTCTCTGATTCTCTTTAGCCAATATTTCAATTATCATTGTGACTTTTGAACTATTTATACTAAGTGCATGGTTTCAATTAATCCATGAATTTAAGCCTTATTGTGTTATATAGTGCATATATACCGAATTATGTTGTCAATTTTATAATTATTACTGAATTGTTGAAATAGATTTACCAAGTTCTATATGAAATTTTTTGGCGGCATACCCTTAGACAAAATCCTAGATTCGCCACTGATGCCCATGAGACGGGCCTCTGTTATGGGCCAAAATTTATACAAGTCCTGTCCACTGCTCTCCACGTAGCCGTCCACGGGTGCCAGGTCTAGCGCGCCTCTGCCACCGGAGCCCGCCACCGCAGCGACCCCTAGGGCGCCTCACCGGCCATTGACGCCACTGCCCGACGCGATCGCGCTATCTCATTCCGTGGACCCATTCTTCCCATCCCCGGGTGGGCGCACGAAGCAGACTGACAATGGCAACGACGAGTCTCACGGTGAACGTCCCTCAACTGACCTAGAGGCTGCTCATCGACCGGCATGGCCGATCGTTGCGTCCCCCGTGCGCGCCCAAATTCGTCCGGCAACGGCTCTAGGGCGCTGCGGGGTGGACACCGGGCACATGCATGCGCAACAGCAAAGGAGGCGCAGTCGGCCGCGCCTCTAACTGGTGCACGGTCTGCTAGCCTGGCCAATGGACGGTCAGGCACCCGCCCGCCAGCGCCTTGGCGTGCGGAGGCGGGTTTCTGCCCCCAGCACCGATGCGTGGCGTGAGATTCTATCCCGGCAGGAGGAAGATCTGCATCAGCCTCGGTTGAACCTCACCATGACTCCCACGCATGCAAGCTCAGAAGATTCCTGCACATTTCCACGGCAGATGCTTCAACTGCCTCTCCCTTTCGCGCCGCGTGGCGACTTGCTAGGTACCTCAGTTGTCTACGCTATTGTGGCCTTGGCCACCTTGCTAGGGACTGTTGTTGGCCCAAGGCAACACTAAATGGCGGTGGCGGCCTCGCCACGCTCGTGCCAGCCACCGTCCACCCTCCCAGCAAGCGTCCCTCAGTAGTACACCAACTGCACATGGGACGAAGATGGGGTCAGGGGGGGGTCCCGCGGCGACCCATCGCCGTAGCGAACGCCGCTGTTTTGGTAGTAAGCCAACTGCGATCATCACCGGGGATGAGTCACCCGCCTCCACCGATGTTGCCAGTGCTTCAACTTGCTTCCTCAAGCCTGACCCTCAAGTGGAGGCGCTCTGTGAGCATGCTAGTGCCCCCGCTTTGCTTGTCTTGGTCGACCCGATATTGGATGAACTTGCTGCCGTACTCGTCACCCGTCCCAGGGCACCACAGGCTCCTAGCTACCGGTCATGCATATTTTCTATTGCGCTAGAAAAAAGTTTCAGAGAAGTCACGGGAGTGTCACCGGACGCTGGCGGAGGATGCGTTGGACGCTGGCCCAACGTTCGGTGCATTGTGGTCGAGTGACACATTTTTGAGCAGTGCGTCGGAGCGTCCAAGGAGTGCGCGTCGGACACCAGCCGAGTACTGTTCTCGCATCCGGTGCAGTGTGACGTCAGCCTTCGCCGGGAGCTAGGGTTTCTGAGTTGTGCATGTCGGACGCTGATAGCGTTCGGTGGCCAACCATCGGACGTGTCCGATGACTCTGTGAGTTTATAGACCTTCCTGAGTAGCGTCCTGTGCGTAGCACTTGACGCGTCCGATGCCGGTTTACTATGAACTTCAATGTTTAAGTGATCGTTGGAGATCAACGACTCACTTTTAACTGAGGACACATGGCGTGATCAAGGGTCGCTGTCAGGGCAGCGTCGGAGCGTCCGACGCCCCCAACAGAGGCAGCTCCCAGAGCATAACGACTCTATTCATTGGGGATGCTTATAAATACTAGTTGGTCGGCTCAAGGACATCTCTCTTGGCAGTTTGACATACTTGATATTCTTGTGAGCCTAAGCAAACACCTCTCACTCATCTTCCTCATAGATTAACCATCTTTGTGAGATTAAGAGTGGTTCTAAGTGTATTTGCTTGAGTGATTGCATCTAGTGGCACTTGGAAATCGTTTGAGCTGCGGTTTTCTTGTTACTCCTAGTGGTTACGTCTACCTAGACGGCTTGGAGCAGCGGAGCATTGGCACGAGTCGATGATTGTTCGTGGCCATCTTCTGGTGATTGTGAGGGGTCTTGTGCCTTTCCCAGCGGAGTGCCAAAGGCAACTCTAGTAAATTTCTCATGTCATTGAGCTACCTCACTTGCGGAAGGTTCTTGCGGTGCTCTTAGAGAGCTTGGGTGTGGATCCCCAATTAGCCGCCGAACCACGAGGTGTTGGTCGACACAACAGAGACTAGCATGACAGCAAGCACGTGAACCTCGGGAGAAAAATTTATGTCCATCTCTTGTGATCGATTGGATTTCTCCTGGAGATTGGTCTACATCTTATTGATTGGTTCACTTGTGTCTACACAGTGGTATAAAGATCACATCTGCTCTACTTTCATTCTTTCAAAATAGTGTAATTAGTATTAATTGCTAGTTTTGCCTTGTGTAGTTTAGTTCACTAGTGTAGCTTGTAGTAACATAGACATTGTGTGTCTAGTGATCTTAGCAACTAAAATTGTTGGATAGGTGGCTTGCAACCCTTATAGAGGTAGAGCAAATTTGCTTTATGCTTTTTGTTATACTAATTTTTTTCTCTAGTGAATTTATAGATTTTTTAAATAGATTATTCACCCTCCTCTAGCCATATTAGAACCTTTCAGCTCCTCTCCCAAGCATAAGACACCCTCCAAGCGGACCTTTCCCCTTCAAAGTAGACGGATCGCTGCTTAGAAGATGGACCACATCTCGGTGTCCAAGCGCGGCGAAGTTCTGCTCAAAAAAAAGTTTAGGCTTCTCGAACTTTCGGCACCGCCTGCCTCTGCGGCCAAGCGTTCCTACGAGTCCTACTTCAAGGACAACCTCTCGACTGTTGATGTTGAGGCTCTAGGTTGTCATATCGGTCGGGTCGGAAACTGCCACTCTTGTATTTTATTTGACATTCTCTCTTTTTAATATAATGATATGCAGTGCTCTTGCGTATTTGAGAAAAAGAATATGTATATTTGCACCCCTTCCGAGCATATTTCTCCTTTTAGAATAGAATGTTTTCTTTTTGGAAACAATTTATCTATTGTTACGACATCTTTATGTTCGACCAACAATAAGTCCCGCCTGAATAAAAAAAGTCCCACCACCCGAGAGCTGAGGGAACCGCTACATATGTATTCTAGCATAACCAAAAAAAAATGTTCCACGAAGAAGTAAAATTAGTGTTGTACCAGAAGTAAAAATGTTGGAGGTAGTGTGACATATTCTGGTCGCGTATGCGACGTATATTATGCACGTGTATTTCGTACTAGCAACATAAAGATGACGGTTAGTAAACTAGTATTTGCTTGGAGACCACCTGATCATTTATGGAGGCGGTTAATAATTATGACCGTCTTTGTTTATTAAAGAGATTGTGGCCTGAAATCAATTTTGTGGTAGTGTGAATGCCATTTTTCTCACACTATTATCTTTTTTAAGAATTATATTAAATAATAGCTGGATACATGAACATGTTACAAGCACTCTGAATTACATAAATATCTAGAAAAATTAATCTAAATTATACCCATATTGTGAATAGCTCTAGATCTCAAAATCAAACTTATACGACGTTTTGTTGTATAGATGACTGCATAGGTAAACACTCGGCAAAAGGACTGAGAATAGATGCCCAACGAACGACCCTATCATTCATGTAGACGGAGTTGAGAAACTTCTTCTTTTTGGTGTCTTCCTTCTCGTTTCTGCCACCAAAAAAAACAAGGAAAACTAATCTGAAATTTATTCTCTCTAGTTCTTCATTGTGGCCAGATCTGACCACAATAAGGCCTTGTTTAGTTCACAAATTTTTTGGTTTTTGGCTAGTGTAGCACTTTCGTTTTTATTTGACAAACATTATCCAATCATAGAGTAACTAGGCTCAAAAGGTTTATCTCACAAATTACAGGTAAACTGTGGAATTAGTTTTTATTTTTGTCTATATTTAATGCTCCATGCATGTGACCAAAGATTCGATGTGACGGAGAATCTTGAAAATTTTTGCGAACTAAACAAGGCCTAAAATAGAGAAGAGACCAGGAAAAAACTATTCCATGATGGCGACACCATCTCCACCTTGATGTCGTCGTTTGAAAACAAAAGTCTCCATATTGTCAAACCAGTAAGGATGCTGACTCCGTAGTTATTGCCCGCATTTTCAATAGAGCCGCCAAAAAGAAAATGATTCCACCCTACTCTCTCGCCGTCGCCGAAGAGGAGAAAAAAAATCTTCAAAACCAAGAAATTTTACATAAAAAGACCATAATCTTAAAGACTAGATCTACTAGGAAAACTTATTAAAAACGATGGATCCTCACTTTCTACATCTAGTGATATGCTAAAGGAGGGAAGGAGGAAGACCAGTAATAGTAGAGATAGGAGTGGCCGTGGCGGCGGCGCCTAGTCAAAGACCCTAGCGACGGCTGCGGTAACAGGGTTTATGAGAGCATCTCCAAGAGCTTGGCTAAAATTAGTAGCTAAATTCTAATGTTTAGCCATTTTGCAAAATAGATAACTTCTTAAAAAAAGAGGTTCACAACAGCCTTGCTATCAGATAGCTAGTGCCAGTGGTTGGTTATATATGGCCAACGAAAATCAAGAGATAGCAAACTTTCTATTTTACAAAACCAAATAGCACATCTGTTGGAGTCTATTTTTCTACTATAAAAATTCTAAAAGGCTTCCACAATAAGAATAGCAAAGCTGTTGGAGTTGCTCTGAGGAGTGATGGATTCGGAGTTACCTCACACTATTATCATGGTCTCTTGTTCACTGCTAATTTGAAAACTGATAGTTTAGAACCGATACTAAGAAGCCGATTTATATAGGCCTGTTTAGATTTAAATTTTTTTTGCTTACAGAGAAAAAATTTTGTGGAATTGGGGCCTGGAAACTAAACGGGGCTAAAAATTTTGGGGCAAAAATTTTGGGCTGCTACTGTGCACGCACTCCTATAGAAGCCCACCAATAACAACTGCAAATGCATGCAGCCCAAGTTAAAAAAATTTGCCAAACTAAACATCTAAATTTTTTCTCGTGTTCTGACCACAAAAATATTTACCACTTTGGCCAAAAAATTTCAAATCTAAACAGGACGCCTTATTTAGTGGTGACAAATTTGGGTTTGGCTACTGTAGTATTTTCGTTTGTATTTGACAATTATTATTTAATTATGGACTAAATAGGTTTAAAAGATTCGTCTCACAAATTACAGATAAACTATGCAATTAGTTATTTGTTTTATCTATATTTAACATTTTATACATGCATTCAAAGATTCGATGTGATAGAAAATTTTAAAAAAAATTTAAGAAATTTTGGAAACTAAACAAGGTCTTAATGTTCTATGGTACAAGCTAGACCATCGGACGCCAAATTTGAACTTTGAAAGAGCCTTTTCTTGCGAAAGCAGCGGATGGTAGTAGCCTAGTAGGGTAGGAAATAAAAGTCATGATGACCGAAACCGTGGTCTCTCGTTCGGGCAGCACATAGGAATCTTATACCAAGTGTTTTTTTTTAAATAAAGGCCTTGTAAAAAAGGATTAATATAACTATACTATTTAGTAAGTGCGGGCATCCAGAGACAAAGCCATAAAAAAAATAAATAAAGCTGAACAAAAGTGCTACATCGACTTAGCATTATTATAATCCCTCAAAATAAAAAACATAATAGCTCGAAGTAGTTTTATATTGAAAACATCAATCGAGAATAAAATTCAAAAAATATATTATAAAAAATATCTCAGCTCATCCTATCTTATATATTTGTGTTTAAAATTAGAAAAAAAAACACTAAAAACTCCACTGTTCCAGCAGCGGTAAACGGTTGGAGCCCCCTAGCCCCATTGGCTCCGTGTATGCGGGCATCCTGATCTTTTCTCCCACGGAGCCTGGCCTCTCTAGACGTTCAATCCAAGAAGTCATTTTTTTAACGAATCACACACATAGACACTAATACCTACCTTTAAAAGATAGAGCTGACATATCTCAAAATTAACAGAATCACCATATAAGCCTTGCGGTCAAGGCACGTCGTCTACCACTAAAAAGATAATGTCGTCCATTGTGCTTTCAATATACTGCGGTAAATGATGTTTCCTTAACAATAAGATATTTATGATGATTTTATCAATCTCGAGGGTTTGACGACCCAATCTTCGAAGAAGCTCATACTTTCTCCGATCTACCGAAGAATATCGTTTTAGATAATGACACGTTCTCCAAAAAATAATTTTGACCAATTACTTTTTGTTATAAAATATAGTCAATATATAATATTATGAAACTACATTTCAAGATAAATCTACTTATGTCACTTTCATATTTTCAAACTCAACCCAAAAAATTTTATTTGTAGTCAAAGTTTAAAATGCTTGACTTAAGACAAACCTCAAAACAACATTCTTTAGAAAATTGGAGGGAGTAGGGGTAAAGTTTGTGTGGGTTTGTTCATAAGGGTGAGTGTGTGTGCGTTCCGAGCGCCTATAATGTGTAATTCTAAAAAAAGTAATTAAATTTGATACTTGTAGTCAAGAACTTGAACATATATAAATTTTATCATAAGAAAACAAACTAATTTCACAAGTCAATTGTTTGGCCATGTTTCCTCTGACTTTAATTTGCTCTAATATAGGCTAGTTCATTTGACCGTTATTGGTTTGATCAAGAGAGCAAATGACTTCAACACCGCCATTGGAGACATTGCTAATCGCTACGTGTGTGTATATATATGTATATAATTCTGTGGGCGCTGCCTGTATCTATGTAGAATTTAATCTGACTTTAATATGCTATTACAGCGAGCTATTCTGTTCGTCGGAAAGTTCTACTTGTCAAGTGAGATGAACGTGGGGGAGAGAGACAGAGAGACGCATTTCACTTTCCCTAGGAAAAACAACAAGACAGGTTTGAGCTTATGCTGCTCTATCTGGTATAGCTTTACCAACAACGTCACGAGCTATTGTGAGTTTTTTTTTTGCTAAATATCTCTTTTCAAAACAACTTTATGGAATATGTTGTTTCTTCTCCTCACATAGGGATAAGTTGAGATGATCTCAAACAAGTGGATCCCACCTGCGCGTAAAGGACTTCATGTGCCCATAGGTGAGGGAGCGCGCAGGGCGTGGCCAGTCAGGTGGTGCGGCCGCCGAGGGGCGTGGCTAGTTGGGGGGCATCCCCGGGGGTGCCGCCGCTCGCCTAGGCGCGGCCTGCCGGGGAGCACGATCGCCGGGGTGCATGGCTGTCGAGGGTGCATCTCGTCGTGGGGGGAGAGGAAAAGAGGAGGGGGTGGGCAGGTGCGCAGATGCTATGGATGCAGCTGACAAGGACACACGCAGAGGATGAAGACAATGCTGCCTCAGTAAGAAACGAGCAGAGGAAAAATGGTAGTACTAGCACCCTGACGTCCGGACAGACGTCCTGTCTGGACACCCGCTCCCACGCCACCTCTGCACATCCGCATAGTTCGCTTGCCCACACTCAAGCATACATAGGGACTACCCAAACCTGCTCCATCCAGACGCAGCACCCGCATAGTCCGCTTCCTTTCACATGCCCATATGCACATGAGGGGAGGACCGATCCGAGTCACCTACCCCGCCTGTGTATGTGCACCCACGTGGGGCTAGCACCACACCAAACATCACCCGCATCGAGAGATAGAGGCTGGGGCACGGTAGATGCCAGCGCCAAAGAGGAGGAGACACCAAGGCAAGGCAGCAGAAAAGCGAGAAGGAAGACACAACACTCGATCTGCTTTTGAAACATCCAAAAACAACAGTTGCAACCTACGACTAAAGGCAGTTGAAACACTTGAAAACATACTTATGAAATACTTGAAAAACACACCTGAAACACACTTGAAAGCCATTGCAACTATATGCAAACATCATAATAAAACACATACAACATATGTGTACAACATATTCAATATCCAAATAAACACAATTGAAACATACATCTATGGAAAAAACACAGACAAAACATACCACTGAAACATCTAAAACATTCAAAAACATACTATTACAACATGCCTTTAAAACAATTGAAAGGCAACATGTACAACATTCTCCGATCTACTTTTGCAACATCCATTTGATTCAATTGCAACACACCTTTGAACCTTCTGAAACAATTGAAATATACAATTGCAACATAGGGTGGGCAGAGAGATCCTAGCGCAGGGAGTGCCATGGCCGCCAGATCTACGGAGATTGGGGGCTCCCAGTGGGGGAGGACGTCGGTGTGGGGGGAGGGTGTCGCTAGGGTAGGGGAGGAAGGACGCTGAGGTGGGGGAAGGAACCACCGGAGGTCGAGAAACATAGGGGAGCAGGAGGCTGCGTTGGTCGCCCGTACTGGAGCTATGCGTCTTTTGCCGGAGCTAGGCTATGCGCCCGCGCTGGATCTGTGCCCGTGCTGGATCTACGCCCGCTGCCTATCCCCACACCGGAGTTGAGGCCGGGGGTGGCTGGTCGGAGAAGAGGAAGGGTCGCCGAAGGTGGCTACGAGGAAGGAGGTCACCAGAGACTCGCGCTAGGGACGCCGCCGCACTACTGGAGGAGGGAGACGGAAGCAGCGGCCGCATCTGCTCGTGTGACGCGCATGGGGTGGGGGTGCAGGGGCATGGCTCCGCAGAGGAACGTCGCGGGCGTGGTGTGGAGATATCGCAGGAGGGAAAGAAGCGAAGAATGAGCGGATGAGAACAACGTCCGTCTGTTCGGACGTATGATAAGTATCTCATTACCGAAAAAAGACCGTGACGTGAGAAAAAAGTAGAACAAAAGAAAAGTAGAGGGAGTGATTTTATTCTTTTTGTCCATCATGTGAAGGTGTTTTGCTAAATGGGAAACAACTTTAATGAAAAAGCTACTTGTAAAGTAAAAAAAAAACTTTACTAGTGAAACTGAGCTATGATAAATAGGTTTTTATTAATTATGGAATTAGTAACGTAAGAAGCCAATCCATAGGAATTTACCAAGCTGAAACCTTTGCGCCAAACATGCTTCGTAGCAGGAATAACCATATAATTGTATATCGATCCAAAGTTCTGTTTTTTTTTAATAACCATATAATTTGAAAGTTTAGTCGAGCTACATATTCATATAAACATCTCCGAGAAATTGAGCTGAAAATCTTAATATCTTAACAAAGATATTAAATGTTATGTTACTTGCTGTCCATCGGCACTTTAACTAGCAGAAATTGTGTGAGCACCTATACTGGGTTCCTAAATAATGATTGTTTGAGATCTTCACGTTAGTCTAGCTCAAGTCCATCTTTATAACCTATGGACTAATGTACCTTATATACTAGCACACGTTGTTAGTCCAAATTATTAGTTCATAATTAACTATCAAAATCACCACTCTTGTCAGGGTCCATATTCTTTACAATGTTCACCAGCAAAGTACATGTCTTTATAATGGTACTTGACAACTTTTTAGATTAGCGTTATACGTAACACCACACAAGAACGCTTAAACAAAAATTTGGTGAAAAATGTTCTGGAGAGAAGAGTGCGGCACATACACAAAATCCAAACCCTCAAGTCCAAGTCCACGGAAGAAGCTCGTGTAAAACCTTCCAAGCCGTAGTGGACTCTTAAAACCCCGGAGACCTCAAACACAAGACGGCCACACCATCGCTTGCTGCTGCCTTGCTCTCTTACACGCGCGCCCACACCGGAGAATAAGCAGAGAGACCCAACTCAACGCCGGCGCGCGTCATGGGCACGCTCGTCGGCCACGTCGCACCGGGCGTGTGCTTCATCGTCGTCGGCCTATGGCACCTCTACAGCCACATCAGGCTCTTCCTCCTGCGCCCCGCCTCCTACGTCGCGCCCGTATGGTTCCCCGTGCGCGGCGCGCGCCACCTGGAGCTCAGCCTCGTCATCGCCGGCGCCGTCGCGTCCATCCTCATGGAGCTCGTCGTCGGCCCAGCGAGGCACCAGCCGTTCGACTCCGACGGCACGGTTCCCTCCGACCACCTCCACAACTTCGAGCACGCGTCCATCTCGCTCGCGCTGCTTGTCTACGCCGCGTCCGCCATCCTCCTCGACGGCGCCTGCGCCGCCCGGCACCGGGCGCCGCCGTGCCGGGCCGGGGACGCGGTGTCCCAGCTCGCCGCCGCCGCGGCGTTCGCGCAGGAGCTGATGCTGTTCCACCTGCACTCGGCGGACCACGTGGGCGTGGAGGGCCAGTACCACCTCCTCCTGCAGGGCGTCGTCGCCGTCACGCTCGCCACGACGGTCCTCGGCGTCGCCGCGCCCCGGAGCTTCGCGGTGAGCCTGGTGCGGTCGGCGAGCCTGCTGCTTCAGGGCGTCTGGTTCGTGGCCATGGGTGTCATGCTGTGGACGCCCGCGCTCCTGCCCAAGGGTTGCGTCCTGAGCCACGAGGACGGGCACGACGTAGCGCGGTGCCGCGACGACGACGGCGCGCTCGCCCGCGCCAAGGCGCTCGTCAACCTGCAGTTCAGCTGGTACCTGTCCGCCACCGTCGTGCTCGTCGTCGCGCTCTACCACCGGATGTGCAGCCTCTACAAGGAGGAGCCGCGGTACGTGCCGCAGGTTAGGGGAAACGACCATGGAGAAGAAGATGATGATGATGACGACGGCGAAGAGAACGACGACGTCGAGACAGCGAAAGGCGGCTCCGGGCGTGTGTTCGGCGAAGCGGCGCCGATGGAGATATCACGGCCATAAGCGGGACGAGAGAAGAAAAGGATTTTCAGCGTGGGAACGTTTGTGTAAAATGTCATTTTGTGCGCAAATAGACTTGGAGGTAAATTGTAGCTTGGGGCGTGGTTCTTTGTTTGGTCGTCAGTCCTCACTGATTGAGTTTTGGTAAGTTATGCATGTCTGATCAGGTTTGTAATAGCATATGCTGTGATTGGAGGAGAGTTTGTATAATTAGAAAACAGGAGCATGTTTACTTCCAAAATTTTTTGTAAAATATAAATAGTGACACTTTCGTTTGTATTTGACAAATATTGTCCAATCATGGATTAACTAGGGTCAAAAGATTCGTCTCGTCAATTTCGACCAAACTGTGCAATTAGTTTTTATTTTCGTCTATATTTAATACTCCATGCATGCGTCTAAAGATTCGATGTGACGGGGAATCTGAAAAATTTTGCA
>Ga0182004_10002013_pt1 | contig 15538 bp, 17 predicted proteins | sample Sormic07211540_1_FD_120479 | JGI IMG/M metagenome (GOLD analysis project Ga0182004, IMG submission 120479) | Endophyte microbial communities from Sorghum bicolor roots, Mead, Nebraska, USA - 072115-40_1 MetaG | ecosystem: Host-associated > Plants > Roots > Unclassified | place: USA: Nebraska...
CTATATATTTTATATATATATATATATATATATATATATATATATATATATATATATATATATATATTGTACACCACAAGTCAAAACTGAGCTGAAAAAATACTAAGTAGTACTGAACAACGTTCAGTATCATCCAGTTGTACACCCAGGACCACGAAATACTGGACAATGCTGAAACATGAATACTGAACGATACTGAGTATAAGAATCTTTGACTCCTCAGTGAGCGAGATTTACATTCTTTTTGGGATAGAGGGTGTATGTACCATATGTGTTGTTGAGCATGAATATTTGATGTAAGATTTAGGTGCTTAGGTTTGGGGTCATGTTTCGTGAATCAAATTCGATATGTTTGAACATTATCAAACTATAGTGATCAATTTGTTGAATTCGAGATCCTACCTGATTCCACCAAAGATACTTTATACAAAAAGTCTACCATGTATTTATACATTTGGACATAGAGGCTTCTACATGAAAAACTGTGATATATAGTATGAAACTATGAATGTTCTATAGTTCAACCCAACAATTTGACCTAATGCATACAATTGTATGTGGATGCCTCTATTTTAAAATCTGTAACCAAATTGTGCAGATCAATGTAGCTTCATTTTTGCATTGTTGACATGTTTGTAATCCTCTTCGTTTCCTTTGTAGTTGATCTTTATTGCACATTTTCTTCCATTTTCAGTTGAGTACTGCAGCTCCTAATCTTTCATTGAAGGGCACACCATACTGGATGGCTCCTGAGGTGCGGACTGGCTATTCTTCATGTTAATTTCATCATTTTCTTCTCTTCTGAGTGTGATGAGGCTGATTATCTCAATGTGATGTAAATGCCTAATCACTTTTGGATGCATTATTCAGAATATGAAGTGTTGCTCAAAAAAGGACATGTTAATCTAGCAGTGGACAAGCCGACAAGGACCTCCTTTTAGAGGGTCTAATGCCTTTTCCTCAATCAACACAAGAGCTACACTCATTTCATTAAAAACAAATAGTAATAGCTAACAAAAATGTACAAAACATGCAGATGCTACACAACCGAAACCAACCCATCATCTAGAACATTGGTTACAAAGATGACATGCTAAAATAAAGGAGACAAGGCATGGAGTCAGGCCCTAGAAAAGACCCCTGAGGCCATGAGCCCCAACTGTGCATCATAGAGCTGCATCCCCTTCTACTGTCTGCTGTGAACTGGAATAAAGAAAATCCAAAGACATATTGTGCCTTCTTTTGTTATATACTTTAAGTTCAATGCATTGTGGCTCCAGGTGAGGGAAACAAAATTATTCAAAATTTACTCTTAGCATTCTAGAATTCAGTTCATCCATATACCAGTGAAAGACTGAAATGCAGTTTTGGGCCATGCTTCTGCTCCTCCATCTTGCAAGGTTGGGGCCAGGATAAACCTTCATGCTTCAGAGTCTTCTGAGCTAGTTCGAGCTGGAGCCGTTCACCCTCCTTTTTCTTGAATCATGCAGGGGAGCTGCGTGTCATTTCATTAAGATAGAGGAAAAGGCACAATAGACCGACAAGAACAGAGGTCCAATCCAAGTACAAAAACCCACTCACACCCCCAAAACTCCCTAGACCAGATAGCCATTCACCCTCTTGGTAGTTAAGTCTCAGATGTAATCGGTATTAGTACTGTCATGAATTGTAAGCAGTTGTAGCTGCCATCCAAATGCTCTTGCAGCTCCAAGTTTATGGCTTGATTATCTCATTTTCTACTGGAGTTTCATGGCTCTAATTTTTCTTTGTAGATAGAAACTGGACCAGGAAGTTGGCCCACTTAGGGCTGGTTTGGTTACCCTGGAATAGGCTAGGAATCATTCCAGCTTCATCAAACTTATTATGAATGAGAACCTTAGCAGGGCTATTTCTGTAGAAACAGTTAGGCAAAAGTTCTGTGACGCGTTAGGTGCTGGCAGCTGTTGACGACCTGACTGAAACAGATCCCCCCCCCCTCCCCCTCCCTTTTTTTTATGTCAAAATCTGATTAATGAAATTGTTCGAGTTGACTTTGATTGCTGAGCTATTAACCATGGAAAACATCTTATGTCCCTGGAGGTGTTTCTCATCCGCTTCCTTCATGCACTCTTGATTACATGGGGGCCACTGCTACCAGCCAGCAGAAGCGCTCAAATGCACTGCTTCTGGCCCTACACATGTTACAATCATTTTTTTGACTCTTTAAACATCTGGATAATAATGTGACTACACAGATGTTCTTGATACTTGAATGAGATGATTGTATTTAAGGAAACTTTTAGTGCTATTAATTTTCTTTGAGCCAAAGAACCAATTTCCTCTCAAAATCACCATTCATTGTCACCAAGGTAGGATATATTTATGTGATGATATGCGGAGCTTGACATCTGTTTTCCTGGGTTCCACATTAGATCCTGTGATGCCTTCTTGTAATATTAGATGTCTTAGCATGGTGCAGTCAGCCAGTCACACTAGCACATTTTTATGTTGCAGGTTGTTCGGGCTACACTTGATAAAAGTGCAGGTTATGATCTTGCTGTTGATATTTGGAGCCTTGGTTGCACAATCATTGAGATGTTTACAGGAAAGCCACCTTGGAGTGGTCTTGAAGGGGTAAGTTGTTTGTGGAGGCTTCCCTGTGATTTGGGTTAGATTTATGTAATCAGAGATGCACATCTTTCTTTACCTTATGTTCATTTGACAAATGATGATAACATGTCTTGCATAGCACCTTGGGCTAATCAAATTGTGAGTACGAAACAAATAATGCATCTTGATTTGTGCATACGTGATCATTTGTCTAATATAGTCATATGAGATAAGTAATGTTTCCATTGTGGAGTGCGGTATGTGATCAGTGGAGTGAAAAAAAATGCTGTCTTTGGATGCTTAATTTGTTCAGCTGAGATGTGTGTTGGTGTGGGGATTTGTGCATATGCAGCTGTACTACATTTTTTTTATTCTTTTTTCTTGATTCTAACCACGAACCATATATTGTGGTGCTACAGCCTGCTGCAATGTTTAAGGTGTTGCGCACAGACCCACCAATTCCGGATAATTTGTCCCCTGAAGGGAAGGATTTTCTGAGATGCTGCTTCAAGAGAAACCCTACTGAGCGACCAACAGCAAGCAAGTTGCTTGAACACCCATTTATCCAAACTTCAAACCACTACAGCCCGCAGAGCGCTCCACATCCATTTTCGGGAATTAAATCTCCAGTAAGCTTTCTCCTTCCAAAGTTTCAACTTAAAGCTTTATGCATGTGTATAATTAGCTTGTTGGTGTCAGGATACTGTGCATAGCGGTGCAAGAGATAAAGTACCCTGGAAAAGTGACTCATGTATGAGAGGGAAACATGCAAATAGGTGAGTACATCTGTTGCCTTGCTCTGTTTAAGTTCTTTTATGTTGCTGATCTGTAAATCTGTTGATGAAAGGTTCATGTTATTTGAGACTTTTAAGTATTAACCCCTGCTGTTCTTTATTCTGATAGTGAAACAAGCAGTGCTCGGTCGTCAGGGTCATTGGCTTATCAATATCGGTTGATGACACCCCTACCCAACTTGGGAACCAATAGCTTGTCACCTCCACCTTTGAGTTCGGCCTCCAGTTCTGGCTCTGCAGCACATACACCGAACAGTATGCATTTTTCAGTTGCATACCATCAGCCTAGTCCTTTGCCAAAGCCTAATGGAAAGGAAGCAATAAATTTGATTTCACATTGAATAACAGCATGCCACCTATCACAACATCTGGGCCAAAAGCCACATATAAACAGTGCGAGTGTATCCATCCCTAACATCTGATCCTTGTACTGCAAGTCATAGCTGACAATTTTCTGGGTCTTGTAAAAATATTTTCCATGTAAAGAGATCACCACGGTATGATCACAGGGAGCCTTGTGAAGTCTGTTGTACTGTTTGATTTCTGGGAACTGATTGCATTTCCCATGTAACATATTTATTAGGGTGTAGCTGTAGGGAAAACTAATGGTCCTGATTGTGCCGACAAATAGGACATTAGGGTTGTAGCTGTAGCATGTTGTTGTTGATGTTGTGTAATGATCATACTTGATGTAATCATTATTGATTTTTTTGGGGCCAAGTAATAATGCACGTCAATTGGCAAAAGGGGATTGAGATAGCAGATCCATGTATGATTCAATCCTCGTGGCAGACTAACCGTTAAATTGTCAGAGAATGGGTTCATTCGTGTGTGTGTGTGTGTGTGTGTTCATTTTTTGTAGGGGGGTTTATTTTTTAGACTGTTAGTGAAAGAATTTGTTTTATGCACATAATCCCCGGGGAGAGTCACCTCGGATATACTCTTGACCATGCTCTGTTGTCTGCGCCACGTAACAGACGTTGAAACATTTTTGTTCATCGAACATAACAGCTCAGCGTGCTGGCACTACTGATTTTATATCATCTATCTATATCTTATAGTATCTTATAAAAACAAATCCCACTCAATTCCAATCTGGAGTGGTCTACGATTCTAACCCATCCATTAGTTTCAGTGTCAATATGGAGCTGGATTCGGGATAATCTTGGCTGGAACATACCGAACGGACCCTGGTTGAACAACATTTAAGCGCAGCGGGGCTCAACCAGAACAGGTGGCCGATGTACCTGTTAGCTGGAATCCAAAACAAGCAGCTTATAAAAATCTTGGTTTTCTTCAGCACTGGAAAATCTTAGCGAAGATTGCAACATTTTAAAGAAGGATGGAAGGATGGTGATTGGTGAAGATAACAAGAGTTTTCTTTCTTTCTAGTTTCTTTTGATGTTCTTAGCTTCCTGTTTCTTTCACTTATCTTGACAGTGGAGTGGTAGCTTCTTCTGATGTATGGGTGTTGGTATCCCAGTCTGAACATTGTATGGGTGTTGGTATCCTAGCCTAACATTTGCTCTCAGTAGAAGCTATACCCAACTTTTTTTTTTTATTTTTTGGCCTAGAAAAGCTGGCCAAACTTGTTAGTTACGAACTCTTAGTCAGCTAACTATTACTTCTCCGTCTCTAAATAAATTAACCACCAAAGACGTCTTAAATCTAAATTTTAATGTTTAACTGAATTTATATTTATAACACCGAACTAGTATAATTAAATGCATCAATAAACACATTTTCATATTGTGTTGTTTAATATCATAAAATATCGGTGCCCTTTTTACATAAGTTTGGTTAAACCTAAAAATGTTATTTAGGGACAAAGGTATGCGCACGACGAATGCTACCTCTGCGACCAAAACCAGGAGACCATCGACCACCACCACCTGCTCCTTCTCTAGACACATCTTGCATGATTATTCCGGAACAAAACGGCCACCAGCGCACAACTACTCACAAAGATCAAGCAAATCGCCGACCTTTGGATAGAGGAGGGTGCGCATCACCTAGGAGATTTAGTCCACCAGTAATCGTCGTGTGTAATCAGGCTAGGGAGGTTGCGCCTTTTGTATATTTGTTTCATCCCTAGCGTGCCCGTGTATGTTGTAAAAACATCTTCTTCTTAAATATAAAGATACGTAAATCTTTTTGCGTATTCGAGAAAAAAGATAGTACTAAGCTTTGGAAAAATATTATAGCACAAAGTTAGCACCCGATGACAGCCAACGGCTTCCAGAACTTCTTCTCTCCTAGTGTGCGATGATGTGCCTCAGGCCGTGTGCCCCTGTTCGAGCTCCGCCCATCATCGTCTGGGTGTGTTTAGTTGCCTCGCCATCCCACCCACAAGAAGTTGACCACAATCTTTCGGGATACGGGGGAGAGGCTCCTGGGGTTTTCTTTCGGGATACGGGGGAGAGGACACCCCTGGAGCCCCAATCCTTAGGCCTTGTTTAGTTCTAAAATTTTTAGTAAAATGAGCATGGTAGGACTTTTATTTGTATTTAATAAATATTGTCCAATTATAGATTAACTAGGTTTAAAGGATTCGTCTCGCAAATTACAGACAAATTGTATAATTAGTTATTATTTCTATCTATATTTAATGTTTTATGCATGTGCCGCAAGATTCAATGTGACAGAGAATCTGGAAAAAATTACAATTTTTTTTGAACTAAACAAGACCTTAATCTTAAACCTGGCGGTTATGTTTATCTTCGGCGAGCTGTGGCAGCAGTGTTGCGCACTGAAGTTAGTGCACATGGTCGTGGGAAACTCTTTTGAATTTGATACATTGTATTACAGTTCGTTAGTTCTCATAGACATGTTGTTGGTGTTATTCCTCTCATTATTAAACTTATTACAACACCAATCTGGTGAAAAATAGTTCTGTGTAAATTTACAACGATAATATACTGGACAACATATTAGTAAAAAAAATGGGCACAAACTTTTATGCCTCTTACAAACGGCCCTCTGGTAAGAATTTTATTGGGGCTTCGATCAATAGTCTTACTCCCTCGGTCCACGAAAGAATCAATTTCTAGAGTTGTCTTAGTCAAACTTTTTAAACTTTAACTAAATTTCTAAAAAAATGCTAAAATTGATGTATCAAATTAGTATCATTAGATTCATCATAAAATATATTTTTATATGATGCGTATTTTATGTCATAGATGTTACTCTTTTCTATAAAATTAGTTAAACTTTAAAAAGTTTGACTGGTACGGATTCTGAGAATTGATTTTTTCTGGACGGAGGGAGTACTAAATAAGCATACATAAAAATGGCTTCTAAATCTAAAACCAAGATGATAAAGGGTAAAGACAAAGCCGTTTTAGAACTAGAAGTCGAACCACTAAAATACGAAAATATGGCTTCTTCTTGCTCGGAGAAGTTCAAGCCCTTTTAATGAGGATCCTATGCGAAGCGTGAAAAGATGATCCGGTAAAGAGGAGCCGAAAAGAGCAGGTGTCTCCAGCAAGAAAATGACGTAAAAGTTGCTTCTCAGTTCTCACGGACGATGGTGAGTTGGTGACCCCACTGCGAGACAGCGGCAAGCCCTAGTTGAAGGTAAAAGTAGACTGTAATTTCGTCAGTGGTAAATATTTTCTGCTCTCAATATTTCGCGCAGCTCTTGAATCTTCAGACATGGTAAACAAGCTACTCAAGTCGATCACTGAGGAGAGATCTTCATGTCGATTCCTAGGCTCATGCCATTGTAGGCGATGGGGGCGTACATCCACATCTCATCAGAACTCAGCATCTGCTCAGGACAGAGTGATCTGGTAAGACAGATGACAAGCACAAAGCACCTGGCTAGAGAACGAAGAAGCGTGTCTGTTTATAGCTACCTTGATCTGCTGCTGCAGGAACCTGACGTAGTGAACTGCCTCCTCCAGCATGGTGCTGATGTCAACCTGCAACAATGTGTATTGTGTTTCAGGACAGTTAGCAAATACTATCTGCCCTGGCCATCAGGTCTTTCAAAAGGAATGCTAGCGTAGGGTCTCTCTTTTTTTTAAGGGAATACTAATAGCAGCTATGTACATAGCACAGATGAGAAGATGGTCAATTACTTTGGTTCCATTAGGCACCAATTTCTGAAGAATCTTGAGCCTCTCATTGATCCTTTCCCTTCTTCTCTGCAATCCAAAGAACAAAGCGCTGAATCAATAACTCTGAGTCGACTAGAACGATAAAAGTGCAATGATCAATCTGTACACTCAGCTCACCCTTGCGTAGAGGCTCTGGGGATCGGTCGCCGACCCTTTGGCTGCCTGGGCCTTAGCATTGCCGCCGCTGCCGCCGTGAGCCCCCGAGCGGCGGTTCACGTCGGAGTAATTGGACTCGTCGCCCGAGCAGCTGCCTCTGCTTTGTTGCGAACTCTCCTGACTACACTTCTGCGACGTTTCGGACGCAGCCTTCGTTTCATGCTTCTACGTTCACAGTCACAGAAGCCAAAATTAGCATCGCCACATCATAACAAAATCAGTGATCGTAGACCGAAACATTGTGCACGTACATTATCCGAGGCGCGACTCTTCTTCTTGTGCCGTCCAAGATCTTCTCCGTCCCGGCTAGCCCGGACCTTCCGCTTCGGCTGCGGCGGCGAAGGTTCTGCTGGGATCAGGTCGTCGACGAGCGTGCAGCCGCTGCTATCGAAGTACGCCCCAGTGCCTCTGGCGCTGCTGTTGCTGTTGCTGGCGTCGGCGGCGCCGGGTCCAGTGACGTTGCACGGCTCTGGACAGTACGTTGCGCTGGTGGTGGCACTGACCACGCCCAGGCCCAGCTCGTGGTGGCGCTTCTGCTGTTCCTGGCCGCCGTCGTCGTTCAGCTGGTACGGGTACGGCGCCGCCAGGAACTGCGCCACGATCTCCGACTCCTCGTCCAGCGCCGGCGCCGGCGCCGGTTGGTACTGCGAGCACCAGTGCGCGTCTTGGGACTCTAGCCAGGCGGCCAGCTCTGCTTGCGACATTGTGCGAGGACGGACCGACCGATCGAGGTGCCAGCAACAGTGTGTGTAAGTACAGTAAGGAGAGCAGGAGTGACTGATCGAGGGTTGGTCTTGGTTGAATGCACGTAGGTGGATGGCTGGATGGCATCAGGCTAATGGGTATTTGTATGGCCATTGTGACAAAAACTTAACAGTTTTTTGATACAGCTCAGGTAGCTGGCTAGGTGCCATTCGAGGAGAGTGTTTTGCTTACAAAAATCTGAACAAGTTTCAGACATTAAAAAAAAACACGCTTAGATGTGCTTCACTGAGGATGGGGACAAAAGTGTTCAAGATACGCGGAATGCCAGAATGGTTCTGATTCGGGAATAATTGGCTTGTTTAGAGGACCCGAAAAATGATCGAGTTGACCCAAACTGGCAGTTTGAATTCAGAAAAAAAAAATGTGGGAAAAATCAAGGCGAACAGATCGTGGCGGCAAGTAATCTGAAAAAGGAAATGGAGACAGCTGCATGGTGAATTGGTGATCGTGATGCCTCATTTACATCCGCATATATTAAGCTGTACATGTAAACACGCCACTCTAAAAACAACATTATTTGTCTAATAGCTGTAAGCGGGCACTGAATTGTTCGAAGGTCCATGTTTTGTGCTCGGCATGATCTCCATAGATGTCTCCATTTGGTTTTTGAACATCTATATACGAATGCCAAGTCCATACGGTACCCATACCATTAAGTTCACGCATGCAAAATCAGAACCTCCATTATTTATGTTTCATTCTCCGATAATAGAAGCTTTTATTAAGTTTTGAAGAGCCTATCAAGGTAATAGTAGTACAAGTTTTTTTTTTTAAAAAAAAAACGCTCCCCAATCTTTGCCTAACATGTAGCATGAAGGCATAGCCTTGCAAACGAGAGCAAAACACGTACACTCCAGACGCGCCCAGGGTTAAAAGTCGTCAATTCAGTTAAACTCGAACAAGGGTTGCAACTAGGCACCGACGCGCCCACGGCTTTTTATCCAGCTTGTTGGGCCGAAGGCGAATAAAAGAACATATATACTTGGGCCAAGTTTGGGGTTGTCGGTTAGTTGCTTTTTCAGATTTTCCCCATGCGAGAGAGATCCGAGAAAAAGATAGAGCGTTTTCATTGGTTCCAAAAAGAAGCCAAAAAACAAAAAACTCCCAAGAACAAAGAAAAAGAGCAAGGACAGACAGACTGTGCTTTACGAGCAGCAGTAGCTGGGAGTGTACTCTTGAACCAACCCAACCTGCTACAGATCCCGTTTATAGCTAGGCAGCCAGGCCAGGTAGGCAGGCGCTTTCCCCATCAAAAACTGGATCACCAGCCACGAGCCAACCGCACAACCACCACGAGATTCCCGTTCAGATTTCCCATCGGGGCCTCGTGGGGGCACCCAGCGCCAGCCACTCCACTTCAGCCAGCCCCCCCGACCTGTGAGAACCAGCGTGACGACACGTCGCTCCGCGCGCAACCACCGCAACCAGCCCGCGGAACGCGCGGCTGTTGCTTGGTTGCTGCCACTGGGCGCTGCTGCCACTAGCGAGCATAGTAGTGACCAGCCAGCTCCCAACGATAAACAACCAAGCACGGACGGCAGGCCGATGGTAATTAGGCCGCCGGCCGCTCTCTCGCACCGGTCTAATCACTCGGTTAGGTGCGTGCGTGTACTTGCGTGCGTACGTCCTCGAGTGGGCGAGATCAGGCGCAAGGAACACGTGGGGCAATGGAGTAGAACACCCCGGCCGGGCGGGCACGCAGTCGCAGACGCCGCGCCGGCCCGGCCGACCGCTGGGACAGGGCAGGGCAGGGCAGCGACGGCGACGCCGAGGCGGGGTCATGGCGACGTGTCGCTTGCCCAGTTGCCCCACGGCCCGCGGATGCAGCGCGCCCGCCGGCCGCCCACCCCGCGACTTGCGCGGACGCTGATGAGTGACGCCGGCGGCGCCGAGCCGTGTTGTGCACCGAACCGAACCGAAGCTTGTGACCGGCCTGCCGCCATAATAGAAAAGGTCCAGGGGCGGAGGACGGACCAACGGATCCGGACTCTGCTCGGCGCAGCCAATCAGAGTGGAGCGGCAGCAACGCAGCCCGGCCGCCGAAGGCCGAACAGTACAGATGCTTGCTGCACTCGGGTCTTGGAGGCAATCCTTGTACGTGGGCGTTGCGTCTGCCGGGACGTAAGGGATAGTCTGTGGAGTGTGGAGTGAGGACTTGTTTTTGTCTAACGCATGTGCCAACTTGTAGATCGAGATCAGCTTGCTAATCCAAATCCGACTTTTATACGAGGGCAAGCAACGTGTTAGGTGGTATGTATGCAACGTGACATAGCGAGTGACAACAGAGGCTGCTAACTCTGCTAAGGACGCCATGTGTGTGCAGTATTTACCAACATAGAGGGGGTGTGTGTCATGCTTATCTGTTAGTGGTGTAGTAGTAGTCTTCTAATTGACCACATGTGTCGTGAGGTTTTGCAAGGATATAATCGTGTTGCCATTGTTAGCATGTCTTATAAGTTACATGCTCATCGAATTGAAAAGGCATTCTGGGAGTTTTTTTTTAATAAAGAAAAAAGCATTTGTTGGGAGAGGATAACTGAGCTCTGGACAAAAACCCTGTTATAAACATGGCAAAACTTAACGACGGGTTCATCGTCGTCATCCGTGATTCCAATTTCTTCACTCGCTTATTACGTGCGTGACGTACTGACGCGGGACTGTGATAGTAGCGCGAGCTGTTCCCACTGCCATTAAACCGGCCATCTAGAAAAATCTCGGCAACCGCGTGGCTATCTAGTCGATGCAGAAGATCCATGCAGCGGGAACGGGTGCCACTTCAGCCGACGGACGGAAGCTCATAGGCAACGGGTTATTTTAATTGACCACTCGAGGTGACCAGTCTGTTGGAATCTTCCATGCACGCACCGGCGGTCCCATTGCGTGGTCTGTGTCTGACTTGCTACCGGGTCGGTTCGGTTTGTTTTGGACTCTGGAACCGTCTGCCTGCCTGGACGGAACAGGGGGCGAAGACCACTTCAGGCTTTGCATGTTTACGCATGTGCTTAATTAAAATGCCTCGCAGACACTGTCTCCCACTTCGACACTTCCGCCACTACTGCGTATCATATTACCGAACGCTTAACTCGCTTTCATTTTGCACTGTTGTTGACCTCGGCCTCGGGCAAAGTAAACTAGCAGCACACCATGTTTGAGGCTACGAATGCAACGTGGTTCTGAGATAAGCATGACGCTTGTTCAAGACAAGGGTACTGTACCTTTTCCCTACAAACAGTAAAAAAACTACCACTACTTGGCGTACTAGTAGTACTATTCAAAGGAGGCAGGTAGTATTGTACAGTAAGCATCAACGAAGTTTGTGATAGATTACTTCAGTTTTCAATGTTCACTCTAAAGAAGCTTAATTTATTCGTTTGCCAAAAAAAAACTTACTGCGATTAATTGTTTACTAGATTGCTTATTAATCCAATCCAGGTTCGTCAGCCCATTTGTTGATCTGGCCACGTTCAGCGGCGAAATGAACAACTGTGCCTTACCGGGCCGGGTCACGCCGGGTATGCGTGGATCCGTCGATATATGCATGCATCCGCAACCGACGAGCGACGACCGCATCTCACATCCACAGCGACGCAGACGCAGCCGCCCCGCCCCGCTGCCCAGGTCAGTCTTCCCACACCACATACACATACTACTACCACACTCGCACTACCAGTCGTCGTTCTCGTTCCACTTATCTTCTTCTCAGGCAAGGCAAGTTGCGGTCCCCGGCTTCCCCTTCGCATCCTCCGTTGCCGCCCTCCCTCCCCGTGTCTTCGCCTCCACGTTGACCACGACTTTTTCGTTGCGGTTGCAGCCCTTTGCCTGCCTCCTCCATCCATCCACTCCACCACCCACCGGAGTGAGACACAACCCAACCCGTCCCTAGCCGCCACTCCACCGGCTTCCCACCCGCTGCCGCCGAGCCCCCACCGGCCCCGGCGCCCCACCTGTCACTGTGCCGCGTGCGTGCCCACGCCGCGACCACCTCACTTCCCCCACCTACGACGCAACTTCCCACGCCCCATCACACCCGCCACCGCTTTAAAACCTCCTCCTCACACCCTCACTCCCCACACTCACACACCACACCACACCACACCACAGCGAGAGCAAGGCTCCCCAAGCAACCACCACTCCACAGCCAACCGCGAGAACAAGTCGCAGCCGAGAACTCGTCTCCACGTCTCCCAGCGAAGCCAAGCTTGCCGTGCCATGTCTTCCATGGAGCTGCTCCACGCCGTCATCCCGGAGAAGCAGAGCGAGGAGCTGATGGCGCCCGCGGCGGCGACGACGACCACGACCACGAGCAGCAGCGCCACCGCCATGAGCGGCGACGAGGTTGCCCACGTGCCCCAGGGGTGGGCCAAGAAGAAGCGCTCGCGCCGCCAGCGATCGGAGGAGGAGAACCTCGCGCTCTGCCTCCTCATGCTCTCCCGCGGCGGCAACCACCGCGTCCAGGCGGCGCCGCCGCTGGTCCCGTCCGCGGCGCCGGTCGCCGCGGAGTTCAGGTGCTCCGTCTGCGGCAAGTCCTTCAGCTCCTACCAGGCGCTGGGGGGCCACAAGACCAGCCACCGTGTCAAGCTGCCGACCCCTCCTGCTCCTCCTGCTGCTGCTGTCCCGGCAGCAGTGCCCCTCGTGGAGGTGGAGGCCCCCGCACCGCTCACCGTCATCCCGCCGCCTCCAGTCGAGGTCGTCGTCCGTGAGCCGGCCACGTCATCCACCGCCGCGTCCTCCGACGGTGCGGCGGCGTCGAGCAGAGTCCACAGGTGCTCCATCTGCCACAAGGAGTTCCCAACCGGCCAGGCGCTCGGCGGGCACAAGAGGAAGCACTACGACGGTGGCGTCGGCGGCAGCAGCGCCGCGTCCACCGACGTCCTGGCGGCCACTGCCCCGGCGGCAACTGCTGAGACGTCCGAGGTGGGGAGCTCCGGAAACGGGAGCTCCGCCGCCCGCGCGTTCGACCTCAACCTCCCGGCCGTCCCAGAGTTCGTGTTCCGGTGCGGCAAGGCTGGCAAGATGTGGGAGGAGGACGAGGAGGTGCAGAGCCCTCTCGCCTTCAAGAAGCCCCGCCTCCTTATGACCGCGTGAGCCGCTGCGCGGATCTCTCAACCGTCCAAGATTTTGGTCTAGATCAGCTGCTGCCAAGTTCGGTGGTGGAACACACTATTCGTTCATTCATTCGTATGGTGTCAGTATTATTGTTTGATTTGTTGCTGCTCTTCTTGTACAGTACAGAGAGAGCTAGTTGTGAGAGATGCATAGTCATCATACACATAGGTCGATCTTCCTATTCATGGAAGCGTATACTTGTATCCTTAACTGTCAGTATACTGTAGTTCATACACACATACTTCATTCTCATTAAGAGATGATTGATGAATTAGTGCTTTGTAACATACAGTAAGCTTATTATAAATGGATTGGGGATTAATATGGAATCAGATACCTTCTCGCATCACTTTGTGTTCATGCCTTGCCGGTAGTACCATGGCCGATCGATGCGCTTTCGCTTGCCAGCTCAAACCACCCTCTTTGCTTGCTTTCATGGGAAGAAACGGAGCAGTCTGCTTCGGCTCTCAGAAGCAACGTCCGCTACCTTTTTCTCGCAAGAGTTTTCGGTCGCTAGCTTGGCCACTCATCGTCCTCGCGTACTCAGTGACGTCCATCCCGGCTGGGCTGGCGATAACTTAATCCGGTTCCGTCCACGAGCTTCCACCACTTGCTCTGCTGGTTCCGGAGCAGCGACGCCCTGTGCAGTGCGGCCGCCGCAAGTGGGAACAACAAACCTGGGGCCGTTGCGGCTTCGGGAACGCCGACGGACGGCGCCCACTAGCGGGTGGAACGGCCGCCGACAGCGACGTCGCCCCGCCCCTCCCGTCCCGCCCGCCCGCCCGCCGGTGTTGATAAGTGCGTGCCGACTCGCGGCCAGGGCCAGATCGCTTTCGACGCCACAGTTCCCTCCCAGCGGCCGGCCGCCCGCATTTGGTGGAATGGAAGCGAAGCGATGCGGAAAATCTAGGCGCGTCTCGCCCCGTCGTCCCGTGCCGTGCGTGCGTACGTACGTGCCATGATGCTTCCCTCCCACTTCCACGCCGAACCGACCCCGCGGCGCTGGCGCTGGCTGCGTCGTGAGTGACGCGCACGACGTGGTGGCGGTGGCGGTGGTGGTGGTGCCGACGTGCGCCGGTGCGTGTGCGCGTCCCCCGCGGCTCGGTCGCGTATGGTATGGGCGGGCGTTGAAGAAGCGTGCACCCTGATGGCGTCGACGACGGTGCGGCCGGGCGGGCGTTTCGGCATGCTTCACGTGGCGTCCCTCGCGTCCTGCGGAGAGATTTCGCTCTACAAGTCGTGGGCGACCCGCGCACCGGTCCTGCGACGGCACACGTCTTTGGAAGAGTTGGGCAGCCAGCTCGGTGCGTTTCTGGATGCAGGATATGTTCGCACCGGCAGTTTCGTCCCGGGCTTGCCTTGTCATCTTTTGTTTTGGGTCCACTCCACGGCGCGGTGACGTACGCCATGTTTCATTGCAGATTAGGTAAGTTTGCTGTATGATGGGATGGGTTGATGCCATTTGGAGCATCAGTGATGCTGCCGCTCTTGTACTCCTATCTCTCTCTCTTCTTCTCCTAATAAAGTCAGCAGAAGCCGGCCAAACATGGCAAGTCCAAATACAGGAGAATTCTGATCCACCTTCCAACTGATGATGATCTCACGAGTCACGAGCTTTTGCTTTACGAGTCGTGGAATGGCTCAGCTGCATGTGCTGGGCTAAACAAGGCCCTACATTAGCTTGCGATCAGGTCAATAGGCCAGGAACAGCTGACGGGCCAAGCCTGATTCCGATGCACAATTGTCGCTTCAGCGGCCCGTCTTACTCCAAGGCCTTTTCCTGCGCGCTGACGACATGGGCTCCATTATCTCTTCTCACTGCTCACGAGCCTCTTTCCGCTGTATGGGCTTTTGCCTTTTCCAGTGAATTTCCCAGCTCTCCCGTCTTAGGAAAAAGTCTAGTTTACGTCCCTCAACTTTCGCGAAAGTCTGATTTTCATCCCTGAACTTTAAAACCGGACAAAATACATCCCTCAACTTTTAAACTGTGCACATTACATCTTTGAC
>Ga0182004_10002014_pt1 | contig 15537 bp, 12 predicted proteins | sample Sormic07211540_1_FD_120479 | JGI IMG/M metagenome (GOLD analysis project Ga0182004, IMG submission 120479) | Endophyte microbial communities from Sorghum bicolor roots, Mead, Nebraska, USA - 072115-40_1 MetaG | ecosystem: Host-associated > Plants > Roots > Unclassified | place: USA: Nebraska...
AGCACTTTCGTTTGTTTATGGTAATTATTGTTCAACTATGGACTAACTAGGCTCAAAAGATTCGTCTCGTCAATTTCGACCAAACTGTGTAATTAGTTTTTATTTTCGTCTATATTTAATACTCTATGCATGCGTGATGTGACGGGAAATTTTGAAAAATTTTGCATTTTTTTGGAAGTATAAACAAGGCCATAATCCGAATGGTTTCGTGTCTCAAATAGTCAATGCGCGGGCGGAAGCCGCGTAGTATACTCCCACAAAAAACACAATCGAGAGTGCAAAACACAACGCCTCAACTTTCCCCTTCTCCGATCCCCCAATCGGCCGACTTCCATCCGTAACCCTAGTCCCATCGCCGCCGCCACGATGCTCCGCTCGCCGGGCAATTCGCCCCGCCGCCTCTCGCCGTCGCAGACTCCCGCACCCTCCACCCCTCGCCCGGCCTCCCCGACCCCCTCCACCGCCACCGCCTCCGCCTCCGCCTCTTCGAAGCGCCGCCGGCCGGAGGTGCTCGACGAGGACACCTACGTCGCCGCCATCGAGCGCATCATCGAGCGGGACTTCTTCCCGGACCTCCCCCGCCTCCGCGACCGCCTCGATTGGCTCCAGGCTGTGCGGTCCCGCGACCCGCTCATCCTCCGCGATGCGCAGCTCAAGATCCTGGACCGCCGCCGCCGCGTCCAGCGCCGTGGGCCCGTCCCCACCCCGACGCCGGCCACCTCCACTGCGCTCCGCTCCCCGTCCTTCCTCACCACCCCTGCCGGATCCGTTGCCGGCGGCGTGGGAGCTCCCGAGGAGGAGGACGACATCGCGGACGCGCACTCCCTCGACGGCTTCTTCTGCCGCTTCACCAGCGAGGACAACGAGTCCTTCTCTCGCATTCTAGACAAGGTAAACCAACGCCGCCGCGAGCGCTACGCCCACTTACTGGAGCCTGCGGAGGCAGAGAATAAACCATTGTTGGAGGACACCAAGCTCGATAGGATAACAGATGGGTATGGTACATCAGGGCAACCACCGAGTACACTTGAAGGCGCCAAGTTCGTGGCAAAGAACCTGCTCATGTATTATCCGGCTGACCGTGGGGAAGCGCCTCTCACAGAGGAGGAACGTGCAGAGCGGCTCAAGGGGATGACCAAGGAGATAGACAAATCAAACACTAGGTTACATGGCAGATCCTCGGCTGATGATGCAAGGCCCAAGGAGGAGGAGGCTGCCATATTGTACGCACCAGTTGCAGGCTCTACTCCAGGAGGTATGGCCTACCATGATCCTGACAAGTTGAAGAAGTATGATTTAGAGGATCTGAGGAAGACGCCGAACCCTTTCTACCTCGAGTCAGACAAAAAGGCCGACAATGGGTATAGTTTTGTGAGGACACCATCACCGGCACCTGGTGTGGATGAGTCGCCGTTCATGACATGGGGTGAGATTGATGGAACACCGCTGAGGCTGGACCCCGATGAGACACCAGGTGGTAGTGAGAGAGCACATTTTAAGATCCCACCACCTCCTGCTCGTGATGTCAAGGCGCACCTGCTTTCAAGGGATGCTGCTAGGAAAATAAAGGAGCGTTCTAAGATCTTCCATAGGCCGCCCTTACCATCCCCTGTGAGGGGAGGCAGTGCAAGCCCCAGAACCCTCTCACCAGCTGCACAAAAATTTGTGAGGAATGCCATCTCAAAGTCGGCAAAGTCCACAAACACCATTGATGAATCTCTCCGTGCAAGCTACAGAGGTTCAACCCCATCTGCAAGCACTCCCAAGACAAGGTTTTCAAGAGACCCAGGCCTCGCGTCGCGATCTCCATCAACAAGGCAGGGTTCCACCCCTCCCTGGTGATTTTTAGTAAGCCTCTTAATGTTATTTCAGAAAATAGATAAATGACCCATCCTGTACTGTAACAAATTGTATAATGATGAAAGATTGGAAGTGATGCTTGTTTAGTGTTTACTTTCAATATCTGAGCACACTTACCAAATCACTGTCATGAGCATATCTTTGCGTGCTAAGTTGCAACATGCACCTCAATTTTCAACGGCATCTGGGCAGGCCCAGCTCGTCCTTTGTCGCCTTGTTGCCTCTGGAACAATGGGTTCAACAAAAACTCATGGCACTGAAATACAAATTCATGGTAAATTCCCTCCTGTTGAACGCCTGTCATTTTCAGCTAAACATTCTAGATCAATGGCCCTCGGTATGAGAACAAGCCAGGAGCCCAAAAAAATGTACCTCGTAGCTAGGGCTCTTGATTTTGTTGAACAAATATCCTTCTGATTGACTATGGATCATTCATGCTCTCCGACGTGAGCACATATTCTCCATCAGGATTCTTTATGTTGAGAAATGGAAACTGGATAATATTAGTGATGATCTGATATCCCTTGTAGATATGCAGCTCGGTTGGGGGTTGGGATGATACATCAATCTTAATTCGCATACGTGTTACAAATGCTGGTGATTAGTCGGTGCGGGCATTTCTTAGTTGTTCTGTTGTATTTCAGTCTGTCGGCTACAAGCAAGCAATGTTCCACAGTAGCTAGCTAGCCTGATTACTTTTAAATATATCTTCAGCTTGGTTGGTCAACCAGCGTTTACACTGAACTGAATACCGGCAATTTCTTTTGATTTTTGAATGGGTATACTCACTTCTAAAATAGACAGCTTACTTGACATCTGAAATTGAACATGAGAAGATGTCTCCTACGCACGCAAAGTTTTTTCTTCCAGACTAGTTCTACGCCAGTTATTTTATCCTGTGGATTGAATCATAGTTGATCTTCTTTTCTGCCAAAAGCAGAGGTTTTAGGCTTTAAATATAGGCGTTTAAGTAACCTAACTCCATTAGCAACAACATCCTTTGGCATATAATCATTATTAATTGTTAGTGTAAACTTTTCATGTCAACGCATGCTTTTGTGCCTTGATTATCTTTTCACGACATCGATCGGATTAGCAGCATGCCAGCATCTGCTCCCAACTTCCTATACACTTCATGTCAACAACAACCTCGTGTAGGTCATGGTTGGTGTGCCTTGAGTTATAGTCATAGACAAGACCATAGCAGCCAAATACAAGCTTATTATTAACACCGGTAGCGCTCCTTTGTGAAAAAAATTCTGCGGATTGATATCCAAGTAACACCTCTTTCTCCCTTACAAAGAAAAGAAGGAAAGAAAATAAAATCTCTTTTAGCTCGGCTCGCGGCACCAAGAGTCAAGCTATAGATATTTTTTTTCTTGTTTCTCGAGTCTCGGCAAGCAAGCTTTTGGTGGGCTGAAAAAGTGATAGTGCAGCTTAATACTGTTTCTGTTGTAGCTTCTCTGTGGCATGAACTTGAGCCACGTTGACACAGAGAGAGGCTTGTGGGAAAAAATGGCCCGGCATGGATGAGTTGAGGTTGACTTGATTCATGCCCACACCATAAAAAGACATACAAGAGATTCTCGTTTAGTATTATGGCAGTGAAGCCGATATTTCTTATAGATTTCCAGTCCGTAAGTATACACCAGAAATAGTAGGATTAACCCGTGATACGTGTGCATCCGTCTGGGAAAAGAAAAAGATGGAGCGAGGGAGACCAAACTCATGCCGGACTCCACAACTATATACATGCTGCCTAGTCATATATTGCAGTCCTGCAATTTTGTAATGTGATCGAGTCTATTAATATTTATCCGCCGTATGTGAAAAACATCAGGTCAAAAACTCATCGAGTTCAAATTCTCTGGAGCTCAAAATAAACAAACACTCTAGGAACTCACTCTTTGAGCGCAAAATATACTAACGTTGAAGCAGCCTATTTGAAGGTTCATGTTGCTTCTCCACCCAGACCTACCTTGTTCCCTTTTGAACTTATCAGCACTAAATTTCAGCAAAGAAACTGTGTTTTTCTCTCACAACAAATAACAAATCAGCTTCGCTGATAAGCCATAGAAAGCACTGTTCACTGATTTTTTTTAAGAGAAAAACAGTACTAAATAGCTCTCAGATAAACTCAAGCGATCAAGGCCTCCGCAGCAGCAGCCGCCAAATATCGACGAGCCAAACAGCATAGTTTTAGGATAACAATACATTATAGACAGCACTCTTCTTTCCACTTAGCAACTCTGAGATCGCGAGCCAAGTTCTTCAAAAGCTGAACTCTAGTGGTTAAAAACCTGAGCAAGAGATAACAGGTAGGCCTAACATGGACCTTAGTGTTCTGTACATGCTCCGTTACCGAACAGGATGAGCTAAGGAACAAATCAACAAAACTTCCAACTGTTGAAAGAACATCAACATGGGTCACGGAACTCCCCATCAGATATAACATTTGCAGGCACCAGCATGACATGACATGCTCTGTCATCACTGCATCATCAGATTGGAGAAGTAGGCGATAAAATAATTATGAAAGCAAATGGGAAAATAACAAAAAAAATATGTACATCACCCCAAATGGTAATAGGGGGTGCAAAACCAGCTGCCGTTTCGCAAAATTTGGTACAACACGACTTACAACACAACAGGCGGTGTGACATTTTTCGTCAGGAAAAACACAGCCTACACAACACTCTTTTTGCCCCTATACCAACTAGTTCACTGGAAGTACCTTGCAAAATTTCAGGCCCAGACAGCAGAACAGTCTATGATTTGGGGAGAAAGGCTAAAATAAGAAAATAGAACCCTGTATTTCCTTCTCAGTAGAAACTATTGCAGGATGAATTCCCCTGCATCTCAGATAGAATACAATGAATAAGGATGCCACCATGGTTGCCAGTCTTGGTAAAGATAATGCCGCAGTAATACCTCTGCAAAGCACAAGGGTAAATTATGATAAATTGCATGCAACCAAAATAAACTGAACTGAAAAATAAGAGTGAAATCACACTATTTTTTCAGTGGTGGTATAAAAGCAAATAATGCATTTAGCCAACTGTGTTACACCCAGCTAAAATAGGCATCAGGGTCACATTCACAAATCTAAAGCCAGACAATGCATGCAGCAGCGTGCTTCTAATACTGGGAGACAAATGTATGGAGTCTATGAATGACTCCACACATGATGAACTACTCGAGTTGAATGCTCAGAACAACAGGAAAAGTACCCGAGAAGATGCATAGGAACAACAAAACACACCTTGAAGAGTTATAACCAAGAGAGAAGGGGAAAAAAGGTAGACAACTTGAATTGCATTAGATGCAAGGGATTACCTTCCAACCTCAGAAATGGTAGCTCTATGTACATTGATGGCACAACTAGCCTGCAAATTATAAGGAATTATGCCAAAATATCAGAAAAGAACGCAGAAAGCAAAATAAGAAACAAAAGGATAGTAATAACTACCTATAATTGAATAACACAGTTGAGGAGTCTTTTGGTGAAAAACATATTGAAAATGAAAGAATGATGCTATCTGAAAACAAGACTCCCATTCCCTTGTGGTCTTATCTTCTCAACAAGCGATTGATAAAATGATCTGAATGCCTTGATATCATTTCCCTGTTGAAACAGAGAGGCACACATTACAACAAGAAACAGTCTTTTTAATCAATCCAAAAGAAAATTGCTATTTAGGATCCCACAAGTCAGCAACTTCTCACAATTCCACCAAACAATAAAATAGCCAAAAAGAACATAGGGCAAGCAGTAGATGGGCTACTAATTCACTCAATTAACATTGAACTGAAGTTATAAATGTTCACTGCACAAACCACCATTGTTTTGTGATCCTTGCTGACAAGCATCTAACTATCAACATTCAACAGCACAGAAACAAAGTTTACCTACATTTGAGTTAATAATTTAAGAAAAACTGATCCATATGGTAATGTTAAGCATCATATCAGGACAAATGCCAAACCAAGTGAGGCTAAAGAGAGAAGTAGCATACCTTTAACTTCTGGTAGTACTGTTCAGCTAGGTCCGGTGGGCAGTGAACTTCAGGAAGACCTTTTGCTACAAAGTTCACAATGAAATCCTCCCCAAATCTTTCATACATAATCTTCTGGGCTAGCACAATTTCACCAAAAAGGACAAGCTACAAAGAAAGAAACAAGTCAAATGAATGAAGCTGTTGAAGAAAAGTATCAACCCACCAGTCAAAAATACACTCGCAATGCTGTTAAATTGATAAAACAGGGCATTCTGATGGCCTGTTTGGATGAACTATGGCTATCTAGGTGGCTAACAACCAGTTGAAGGCTTGTCCAAAAAATTAGCTGACCTATAAGCCCTCCTGTTTGGATGCACTAGTGCTAATTTTAGCTAGCTAGCAATGAGCTCTTGTATCCAAACAGGCCTTGAATCAAACAAATGCATTAAGGCGTGTATGGTAGCCGGTAGGTTGCCACGCCACAGATTCCTAGGGGGGTTGGATCAACACCACAACTGTGGGTTGCCAAACATGCGGAGTTGATAAATACAACAGTTTTAGAATAATACTTCTCTGTTAATTGAAGCCCTAGTGTTGTTAAGAAAACAGATATGGCCTACAGGTTACATAATCAAGCTGAAAAGCTAATGTCAGCTGAAATTGAAATTGCGATTTAACCCTAGTTAATAACTTAAGTTATTAGACAGTGATCAGGCACTCACTGATTTCACCCTTTTGTGAGACTAGCACTGGGCACAAAGCTACCTATAAATCCTATCAACATTTACTGAAGCTAACTATGATTCAAACAAAGCCAAATACAAAGGGTAAAATAGCCATGTGGAGGTCCATTTTCATCAGCACAGAAAATGTAAGTATTGCCACTTCCCATAGAAGCTAAGTGACATGTCTTACCGAGTTTGCATCGCGTAAATCAAATGATTTATCAAGGACACTGTATAAACAGCAATTAGTAGCAAACTTCTCAATCATAAATACTCGGAAGCCAGGAAGCTGAGAAAACAAGAGTAACAAAGGAATAACCATGTGAGCAATGAGCAATCCAACTCAATGTCAAGTAATGATAGTTAAAAAAAATCATGACATAATAGGATTACCTTATCTTCAGAGTTAGAGCACCAGTCTTTAACAAGATTCACAAAAATCTGTACACATGCCTAACAAACCATGGCCAAGGTGTGAGTAAATGGTGTCCACAGCTTAACTTACAGTTGAGCTCAAGAATGCAGATAGATTTAAAAGAAAATAAAAAAAAATCAAGTTAAACCAAAATCCTCACCTTGCGTAGTAGTATATCTTTATGTTTGCATGAGGTAAATAAAAGCAACTGCATTATGGTCTCCAGATACTGCCTAGAGCTAGGAGTAAGGAGAACTGTAGAAAGATCATGCGTTGCCATAGCATGCAAGAATGTGTATAACGTCCTCTGCAGCTCTTGCAGTTCTCGCATTTCCTGTAGTGGTGAGACGAAATATATTACAAAAAGAAATATATCCTGTACGGCTGTGCCTGGACATCCCTATCCACCTAAGCTAATGGAATCCATGCCAAACAAACAAGTAAATAGATAGGAAATTGGGCAACAGCCCATCACACTAGCCATACCACGTAAAGTGGAGTACAGTATCATGTCACTTTTGTTTCTTTATTAGTGAGTATTGAGAATCATGCAAGAAATATTTGCTTTGTTGAACTGTATTGCATTTGCCACATGTTATAGCTAGAGTTGCACTATCATAAGTAGGAAAACATAAAAAAAAATAGCAAATAATGTAGTATATCCCCAAGGTTAGCACATTTCAAAGGCATTAGCATTTTTGCAATATAGAGACAAGCAGAAACATAAAAAAAGTATACCAAATATAAGCAGCTAGAAAATAAAGTAATATACACAGTGGCTTGTTTACAGAGGCAAATCAATATTACCTCAGTATTGCTTGCAGGACCGGCTGAAAATGCATCTTGTGATAATATCACAGACAAATGACTTGCAATAGTAGGAAAGACTTCCTCCAATATGGCACTAGCTGATGATTTAAATTTGCAGATTATTTGGTTTACCAATACGAGAAATTCCACCATATCCTTAGCCTATATGAAAATAATAATACTGTGAGAACTGAAAAATGACACAAGATAGAATTAACAATAAGAAGATAGAAAAGGAGAAAGAAACAAGACAAACTAGAAGTCTTTCAAGGCTAGTAACAGGCTAGAATCACACATTTTTAGTTGTGTTAACTGCCTTTAGGGAGATAGTTAGGTGACATGAAACAAGTGCCCTGCCCTAGTGATTACACCCGTAGTCTAATCACCCTAAAACGACCCCTGAATGAACTTTGCCCAAACTCAATTGTGCAGGAATGGTGCTTCTATTGTAGTTCAACCTGTGCTCCACATCAGTAAAGTACTAATAATGGTCTTTCCCACTACAAAAGGCAAAAGAAGCAATGCTGGAACAAAGAAGACAGTCAGGCAGCGAGTAATGGAACATAGGAGTCAGTCAGGCAGCGAGTGATGGAACTTACAAGAAAACAGACATATCTGAGTATGGCAGAGTAACAAACCATGAAGACAATGGGTGTTGTATACTTGTATTTATGGCCATGAGCAGAGAAAGAGGAAAACATAGGGGTAGAGCCATAGAGGTGCAGAGGATTTGTTCCTATTCCTTTTGGTCACCAGAAAAAAACACAAATACGTTCTCTAGTAACTTATTCTAATTGCTTTAGGGCAAGTAAGCTTTTAGGAGCACGTTGAAATCTTCAGAAAGGAAAGTGTACTTTAGTGTTAAGGTACTGCCTGAAATAGCAACATGTAGTTCACAAAAAAGAGAAGGGGTAATTAAGAAATTGATAATGGCTATCTGTGGCCTAATCCTGTCTGTGGCTAAATGGTCTAACTTTGTAATCAACAAGTTCCTTTTGGTTACCTTTCCATTTTAAAGGCTGATGAAAACCGATTGGAATTTATACAACAAGACTTTCTCAAGCAGAAAACCAAGAAAACAGAGGCTTGTCATATAAATATAATTGAAATACCTCGTTATCAAGAAGCAATTGTCTCAGTGCAATTGGAATACATGGAAGCACTGAGATACCTAATATCTCGATCATACGATGCAGAAACGATATAACCTGCATTTCAGCATATGAAGAAGTTAGGTAATCATTAATTATGCCATCAAAGCACAGAAGTAATGAAGATGCTTAAGGAACATGTTCAGATTTACCTTAGATCGCAGAGGTCTCACGCTAGGAAATGAAACAAGGACTTGCAAAACTACATCAAGGGTCTGTGGAGAAGAAGATAAAAACAATTTATATCAGAAGAAAGGACAAGCACCACAGATGTGGGGACGACTTAAACAGGTAGCAATTGAGGGTAACAACTGATTCCACCACGGGCTAGTTGCATATACCATATGCTACATGGTAACAAGCCAGAACCGTACAATACTGTGGAATATAGGCAAGTTCACAAAACTTACTTTCTTGAACATGACCCCAATAGCTGGCCTATTTACCATCACAAGGCGCTCATTAAAGCCCTAAAAAAGGGAAGTGTCCAGATACAGTAAGTATGAGGTGTAAATAACTTCATGCACAGAAGTAAGAATTATTACATAAGAATAAATCACAAATTTAAAAAATCAGATGGACCACAAGCAGTCTCCCATAATGTCAAAACCACATTTTCGAGAATGTTTTATACACATCCTTGCAATAGTGGATGCAAATTACCTTGCTGACCATATTCAATGCAACAATAATTTGTTGAAGACTAATAGCTCTTGGTGATGATTCCTCAAGCCCTCGTGCTTTGGCATCCAAAACAAGTGACTCAATCTGGGAATTGGAGGGACGTTATAGGCATCAGTAAGTCTCATGTTTTAAAGAAACTAATGCCATAATATTAAGCAAAAGAAAAACTAATCACCTGATGACAGAGAGGATTTAGAAAAGCAGTCAAGCACTGAGCCTGCTTCTCTGGTGATACCTCTTCAATGCCAATCAATAATCCAACAGCCTGAAATTAAACCATGAGTGACTGGTCCAAGTTAGTATTTCCACTGCACAAAACATAAACAAATAGGTACAGGTAAGTTAACTTAGAGAGAAAAATTAACAATGCACCTCAAAAATTTGGCTGCCATCCTCTGAGCTGGGAAACTTAGTATCTTTATTTGCCCAATCCATAGAAGTGAATTGACTTAGTACATCTTGCAGGCTCTGCTAACTCACAGATACATAGTATTAGCTTTAGAATAGCATAAAAGTTATGTCTACCAACCAACAAAGATAAGGAAAGACCTGCAATATGGTATCCAGATAAGGCACTAGCTTTGCCTTCAATGACTTGACTGCCCTCATGAATAAGTATCCTGCACGACGGCTCACATGGGCATTCTGATGGTGTATTCCACGGTTATCCAAGAACACGCCAAGCAGGTGTGGTACATACTGCACATGCTCCTGCATGAACTTCATGTAGCGGGTAACTGTCTCCAGATACACCAATGCAACTAAGCGGTGTGTGTGACACGAGAACCTCGCAGAAAGGAGCATGGGCACAAGCTCCCCTAGCAGCCCTGCCCCAGTCCGAATCTCCTCCTCACCCACGGCTTCTCCAAGCCGGAAGAACAGGGTAAGAGCAACCTCAACATCCTCCACACTAGCTTCTGCGGATGAGAGAGCTGTCACAATCAACCCTCTTATGAACAGCTGAGCGGCAGCTGGTGCAACACGACAAATGCTACGGAACAATACAATCAAATCTTTCCGATGCTCCGCCATGAGGTCCTCCTCCTCCTTCCCTATCTTGTCAAACACGTCAAGATGCCCCCTATATACTGGATCAAATGACATCTGCACCCGCACCACCTCCAAGATCCGTCCCAAGTGCCCCAACTGCTTCTCAGTCGGTGCCTTCATTATGCTCACATAGCCAGACAAGAACTCAAGCACGGAACCAGAGTCCACATCTTCATCGTTACCGCTCTCTGCAGCTGCAAATACAGCTGGTAGCACCTCTTCCAGCATCTCCAATGCTGCAGCTCCATCAGCATCACTAGGACCAAGCCTGCGATGACATTCGAGAGCCTCGGCAGCATATGCTGTCACCAAGGGTGCCATCTTCAACCCACTGTCTGGGCTACCAAGCCCCTGCTGTGCAGCCAGGAGTGACCTCAACAATCCCACCTTCGCCCTTGAGTCCATCCTCTTCAACGCCACAGCAGAAAGGCACGCCACCGCTGCAGCAGCAAGTGGAGGCGCGCTTCCCGGGGACATCGCAATGTCAAAGAGTAGAGGAACGAACACATCATTGGCGACCAGTCCGACATCGATCCACGAGATGCACCTGCGCGCCGCATCAAGGGCCACCGCCGCAGCCGCAGGGTCGGCTGTACGGAGGGTTACGGCGGCGGTGTGCCAGTGGCTAGCGATCTGGGACACGCACTGTGCGCGCATGGAATCCTTCACCCGCATAGCATCGGCGGCCTCGTCAGAAGTGCGGGGGTACTCCTGGGAGAGCAGGTCGTCGTCGAGGGAGATTAGAACCCGCGCGAACATGTCCGTGGGGCCGGGCTGCGGCGGCGCGGGCGGGAGGAGGTCCAGGAAGTAGGAAGGGTAGACATGGGGGTAGTCGAGGCGGATGAGGAGCGCAACAAGCTGCGCGAGCTTGTTGCGGAGGAACGGCGGCGAGGCCGCGTGAGATGAAACCGCCAGCGAGAGGAGAGAGGAGCGGAGCAGCGCGAGGTCGTCGGGAAGCACTATGCGGCGGCGGAGGAGCGCGTCGTGGAGGGACTGGAGGCACCAGAAGTGGACCTGCGCGTGCGGGGAGGAGGCGATGCCGGCGAGACACAGGCGGAGGAGCGACGACGGCGGGGACTCGTCGCGGGCGCGGGCGCAGAAGGCGAGAGCCTCCGCGCGGACGGACGGACCCGCCGCGGCGGCAGCGGGCGAGTCGGAGGCCAGCAGGATGGCCTGCTCGAGGTCGTCCATGGCGGTGCCGGAGGAATCTGGGGGAGGGAGGCGGAGACGGGGAAAGAGAGGGGAAGGGAGGCGCAGTTGGGGTTAATATACGAGGAGGGGAGGAAGAGAGGGTTTGCTCCGCCGTCAGCCCGTGCTCCTTCCGTTGTTTGCGAGGATGGGTGGTTTCGCTGCTTGTTTTTGGGTTTTGCTCGTCGGTTTTATTAATGGGTTTAAGGGTAGATTTTGGGTTTAGAGTTTCTTACTTAAGCACGCTGATTGTTAGGCCTTTTGTTTCACCCGGTCAAGTAATTTTAGTTATCTTGTTAGCTTTGTTTGTCTCATCTTGTTAGGGCTTCAAACTTACTCTTCCAAAAAATAAGAAAAAATATTAGCAACTATACACTTACTCTACTTTGATTCTAAGAAGACTTGAAAAGCAAACAAGTCCTAATTTCATAAAAAAAATGTAGTGTTAACCATACTTATTTTATTAGCGAATGGATGAAAATAATGGAGGTTGTTCGGTTTGCCCACCCAACATGCATCACGCTTAAAACTTTGGCAGCCATCACAAAAAGTACTAGGTGTTATGTTTATTGTGTTAAGTTGAGCACGTCACCCAAAAAACCATTGTATGGCAATGTCATTTCTCGCCACACTCTGACGTGGATTTTTGCCACTGCGCCTGTGGCTTGGCGGGATGTGAACGACAACCAAGCAAGTTTTTGTTCTCATTTAACCTAATATGTTGTGGTTACGTGCACGAGGGGCAATTATTGGCGCCAAACAACAATAAATAAACCATATTTGCATGGGTAGCATATATAAGATTTTTATTAATTATATCATTGCTACAACTTTGAGTGACCTAAACAATATAGTTCTATGTATTTTTCTTACTAAAGTTGCCTTCACAGCATTGATTTGTGTGTCAGCAATATACTAGTTCTACAAATTGCGAGGCAGTGTATATTGTACGGGAGGTATTACTTCTAATATAACATATTGTTTATTACATCATCATCAAAACTATGAGATGACGTAAACAACAACTGGCACATGTATTCTCTTTCTAAATTTGCCTTCACAACATTGATTTCATATCATCAGCATAAAGATTAGATCTATTCTACAGTTGTGAGGTAGTGTACATTCTAGTGCACACGTCATTTCTAGTGTAAGACATTGTGTATTTTCTAATGAGTGCATATATTACATTAAATATACATTAACATCAAATAAATATGACATGCAAAAACTACCACTTGTTATTTTACGCGGTTATGGTCAAAATTTATGGCATTGAGGTCCTATCACGTCAACTCTATGCTAGTATCCAGGCAACACTGTACCTCGAAGCTCGGCGCTATAACCTATAGCGCCGAGCCATGTTATGGAGTTAGAATTACAACCCTATGGTGTAAACATGATTTTTTGTTAAAAAAAGGCAAATAGAAAAAAGTAGACAAAAGTTTACACAAAAAACCTTTATTTGGTTTTGAAGGAAAACGAACGAAGTACTGGTTGAGCCTAGAAAGACTATCAAATTGGCAATGTACTCTCAAACTAAGGCTCACGGTGAAGGTGGCAAAGATGGCCACACGGAGGGCGTGAGCTCCGCCGATAGCAATTGCAAAAACCGCCTTGTCAGTTGTCAATCCTCAGGCATTGGTGCATCATGATCATGAAACAGAGAAACAACCTTTATTTTATTTTATTTTATTTTAAGCAGAGACAGGGAGAAACAGCTGGATGGAGAATCGCGCGATCTCAGAGCAAAAGCAGTTTTTCTCTTCCCCTTTCCTCTTTTCTGCAACTTGGGCCGAATTGCGAATCGAGATGAATGAACATAAGGCCATTCCTTGGAGACGGTTGAAAGCCCAGATCAAGCGATCACCACCACCAGATCCAGGCCCAGCCCAACATCCCGTCAAACACCCCAGAGCAAAACCCTAGAGAGGCCTCATCAACGGCTCCCGCTCCCCCGTCCGACATCCAACGGCGGCCGCATCAGACGCCTGCCTTATAAGAACACGCCATTCTCAGCAACTAGGGTTTCCTCCACTCCCTGCCCCGCCTCCACTTCTCCCCTCCCAGGCGCTGCCCAGGTAAGTCGGCGGCGAGCGGCGGCGGCGATGACGACGCGCTTCAAGAAGAACCGCAAGAAGCGCGGCCACGTGTCCGCCGGGCACGGCCGTATCGGCAAGCACCGGAAGCACCCGGGAGGTCGCGGTAACGCCGGTGGCATGCACCACCACCGCATCCTCTTCGACAAGTACCATCCTGGTTACTTCGGCAAGGTCGGCATGCGTTACTTCCACAAGCTCCGCAACAAGTTCTACTGCCCCGCGGTCAACATCGAGCGCCTCTGGTCCATGGTGCCCGCCGACAAGGCGGCTGAGGCCGGCGGCGACAAGGCCCCGCAGATCGATGTCACGCAGTTCGGCTACTTCAAGGTGCTCGGGAAGGGGGTGCTGCCGCCCAAGCCCATCGTGGTCAAGGCCAAGCTCATCTCCAAGGTCGCCGAGAAGAAGATCAAGGCCGCCGGCGGCGCCGTCGTGCTCACCGCCTAGGTTTCAGTCCTTGTTCGCCTCTTGGTTTTGAGATCTATATCTGAACTAGTAGTGCTTTCCTGTCTCAGCTATTTGTGTTAAGAAGACCTGTAGTTTTTAAATCTGTGGCTGCTGCCTGTTGGGACAGTGCTTTATGAGGATTTTGATGCCAGTTCATATCAAATATTTCAGATATATTAAAGCTATCTGTGCTAATTGTTCTACTTTCAACTGTGCAATTGATTTATGATGCATGTGCAATCTTCGGTGTTGTGAAATTCGTAACTGTTTGCGTCACAAGATTGTTAGAAATGATGTGAAATTTTGTGTTGTTGAACCTTGTGCCATAGATTGTTCTCTGTTCATTGTAGGCTTATTAACTCGATGCAATTATCTGTGTTTCGCGTGCTACTTATATTTTCATGGCTTCAAAGTCTTAGTTTTAGTGATGCTTGTAGCCTTAGGCTTTGTAAATGTAGTGTGCCTTGATTAATTTCACAGGTAATATACTGTTGCATGAGATACTTTTATGCCCATATGTATGGTAGCAAGTACAACATCACATTTTACCCTTACTGTGTTGCATTTTGGTAATGCTGGAGATTTTCTCTCGTTTGTAAGTGATGAAGCCCCTGCTCTGTGGCGAGACATGGTCATATGAAATGTTTTAGATATATGGCTTCTACAAAAAATCGTATTGATGCTATGATTGTTGTCACGTGATGTGATTTGTGTAGGCTTTTTTTTCTGGAAGTAGTAAGTTATAAACTTGTTTGCATTGTACTGTCACATGCTCTTTTAAGCTAGACCATGCTTTGTAGTCAGCATGACAAACGAAGTAAGCCTCAGGTGTATTTCTTTAGGTCCTGAGTCTGTATATTGCATTTCCCATAGGTTACTCTCCATGTTGCATAATGATTGTTTCATTTGTCTTACTGCATAGTTCTTTTGTTGGTTGTTTTGGCCTTGTTTAGTTCCCAAAAAATTTTGTAAAATTTTTCAGATTTTCCGTCACATTGAATCTTTAGATGCATGCATGAAGTATTAAATATAGATGAAAATAAAAACTAATTGCACAGTTTGGTCGAAATTGACGAGGCGAATCTTTTGAGCTTAGTTAGTCTATGATTG
>Ga0182004_10002015_pt1 | contig 15537 bp, 11 predicted proteins | sample Sormic07211540_1_FD_120479 | JGI IMG/M metagenome (GOLD analysis project Ga0182004, IMG submission 120479) | Endophyte microbial communities from Sorghum bicolor roots, Mead, Nebraska, USA - 072115-40_1 MetaG | ecosystem: Host-associated > Plants > Roots > Unclassified | place: USA: Nebraska...
AAAAGATTCGTCTCGTCAATTCCGATCAAACTGTGCAATTAGTTTTTATTTTCGTCTATATTTAATACTCCATGCATGCGTCTAAAGATTCGATGTGACGGGGAATCTGAAAAATTTTGCAAATTTTTTTGGAAACTAAACAAGGCCTTATTGTTGTACCATTGCACTGTGTAGGTTGTCAGATTAGACAAACCAAAGTAATCTCCTTTGCATATTACACTTGCTACATTTCTGCTTTGAAGGCAAATATAAATCTTCTGACATGAGAATAGCTAGGATTGTAAACCTCAGTTTTGCTATTTGAAAAATGTGGGTTCAGTTTGGAGGAGAGAAGTGGAAAACATTACTTCATTCTATTGTTAAAGAATTTAGTATTGTTGAATAAAAAAAAGTTATGCTCTCAGTTGCTTCATGTTGTAACATTTTGATGATTCATGTGAATAATCATTACCAATCTCGAAGCTATTTTGAATAAAAGCTCTGTTGATGTGGATTGTAACTTTGTTATACATTGTGCATGTAGAAGTTTGCACTTGCCATTGTTTAGCTAGCAATGTGTTGTGTTGTGAAATTATGAGATTTGACAGCACATGGCCCTGCTCGTCTGCTCTTTTTATAGCAGCAGCTGCAGCAACCACTTCCGATTCATTTTCAACTGGATGTTGAACTTTCTAGCAGAATTATCTCTGTGTGTGTGTGGGTAATTTTTGGTTTGACTCTCTGTGTTCCTACTTTTTGACGGCACTGCCTGTATTCATATAAATTTAGCCTACCAGTGCTTGAATGTAACTTCAAGTCACCTGATTATGGAATCATATGCAACCACCGAATCAATGTCAATTCGTTTACTTTTGCAAGATGACTTGGGTTCAACAGAATTTCTCCCATTTATGTAGTACGTAAAGGGAGAGGCCTTTTTTATTCAACATCAAGACCTGTCTTATTCTTCAGTACGAAAAGGGGGCAGACCTTTATATTCAACATCAAGACCTATCTTATCTTATTGTTTGGCCATACAAAGGAGGCCGCCGATCAGGTTCTTGGGCATTTCTCCACTGTCCCGTCCTTCAAGTAGATGGTGCAGCCGTCCTCCTTCAAGGAGGCCAGGCAGCAGTTGCACGCCGGGTTGAGCTTCGCGTTGCCTGTGGACGGGCACGTCATGTAGTACGCTTCCTGGCAGGTCTCGATGCACACCTTCCCGTCCTTGTCCTTTGCTTCCAATCCCGAAATGGAGCCCATCACTATGAGCCCTGCATATATAAAATTCAGAAATGAGCATCACTCAAGACGGAGCAAGAGAACTATGGCAGAGAAGAATCAAAGCGAGAAGAGAGGGTGTAGATAGTTAGGCAGCTACCACACAGCAGGAGAGCCACTGGAACAAGTCTGGAAGAGCAAGCTTTGATGGTGGCCATTTCCAACAGCTTCTGATGGTGGCCATGGTCTCTGCAGTAGTGAAGTTTATATATAGTGTATGTACAGGAAGCTTGGTCTATATTTCCTGCAGCAGCACCAAGGGTGAAGATTGAAGATATGCAACTTGTGTGAAGACGAGCTGCAATAAGTCAGCAAAATCTGGCGTTGCATCTGACTAGCGTGTATTGCTGATTTCTCCTTTTGACTTGTAGGTAAGCACTGACCCAGAATTTAAGAGTGTGATCTGGATCCAAGCTAGATGGTCTAGTCAAAGAATCGTCACTCCCCGTTCTCGTAGATCCTGAAGAAAATAATCGTCACTTTTTTCTTTCTTGTACAACCTGAAATGCTGTTTACTGTTTACTGAGATGTGAGATCCATATCCGTAATGAGCAGAAGGAATAATACCATAGACTAAATAGCTCAGATGCACACATTACCACTAACTCAAGTTTTTGTCCTCACTTTACTTAAAAGGATTAACCGAGGACGGTGGTAATGACTCTATAACCTTTATATGTTGATCTAACCCACCTTCAACAACTAATAAGGTGAAACTAAACCCAACAATCTCATATCAATACATAATATGAACCACTATGAGCCAAATTCGAACTAGACTCACAGCATGCTTGGTTCCTAGGTATGGATAGCTTTGTCTTGCCTCATCTCCCTGGCGCAAGCAACGAGAAGCTTGTCCACCTAGGAGAGACTTGGCTCTATCATAAGAGCAAGGGCAAATCTTTTGAACAACCAAGGTAATATTAAATCTGTATAAACTTGTACCAATACATGATATGGGCTATTATAGGCTAAATCCAACTAGACCGAGGGCATGTATGGTTCCTAAGTGTGGGTAGCCTTGCCTTGCCTCACCTCTAGCATGAGCAACAAGAAACTTGCCCACCGAGGAGACCCAATTTGGCTCTCTCATGAAAGCAAGGCAAAACCTACCCATACAAGTGCCAAAGTACTTTGGCTAGGCATCAAACATATAAGTTGACTCTATATCCTCGTCCAGTGAGCCAACATAGTTTCTAGGTAAAGAAGTAAAACCAAACAACCCTTGAATGTCATATATAACCCATCCCCCTTTTCTCAAAAGGGGTCAACATCCTCGTTGGCCTAACACACTTACAATTGGTCAAACAATGACCAGAGCAATGTCTAGAAATGTTCCTTCTTTGTACATGCAAACATACATACAGTGCCCACACATATGTGTGTCTGTGAAGGTCAGCCCGATACCATTTGCATGCCATTAGAGTCCAACGGCTTATATAACTCCGCACATTGAGTGAACCACACATTACCACCAACTCACTTACACTTCCGTCCCTTACTTCACATAGAAATGTTAACGTAGGGGTGGTGGCAAGGACTCTAAAACTTTATATATATGTTGGTCTAATTCACTTTGAACGATTAAGGTGTGACTTAACCCCTACAATCTCACATCAATATATAACATGGGCCAATATGAGTCAAATCCAAACTAGTCTGGATGTCATTGGATGAATGCAAATAAAATAGTAAAAGAATGGCTGTGGTATACATATTTCAGAAAACTACACGGATCTATTAAATGAAACCATTAATTAATTAGCAAACTTTATTCATTAATTGGTACACCTGAGTACAAGGAGAATGTATTGATCTCGATCGAGCAGTACCTAGTAATATTTCTTCCTCTTTTGTCTCCTAGCTGTTACTGCACCAAATTTCATTTCTAATTATGATAAATCGTCTTGTTTTGGTGTAGGCCAGCAATTGGGTTTTGTAAGCTGGATTGGTGCGATGAAATGACCCGCCAAATATCACAAGTCAGCTATTGGCTACTGCAAGACGACACACAAGGTTAAAGGCTTGAAGCACCGAATGTGTACTCCACAAGTAGACTGTTGTAAAGCGATGGATAGAAGGTGGAAGATTGTTCCGTGAACAAATTCTTAGCTGACAACAGCTCAAAGCTGATAAAATAGATTGCATCACTATCTGAAACATATGCAAAAGGCAACTTGGAGTGCAGTCCATTAAAAAAATGGCAACTTGGAATGCATGCATTAGCATTAGCATTACTTTTTTTCATTCTAGCTGCTTATGTTTGTGTCTTTGCCATATGCGTTATCTTGAAGTAGTTTTATGGCGAAGCCTGCGTCTCAATTTGAGGATATACAATGCTCGAGAATTGTCAATCAATTGTCATGAGATTGGCTTTGATATCTTCTACTGTACTTAGATGGGTGCATGCCCAAATTCTGCCCATGTTCTAGCATCCTAGGGAGGAAACATGTTTGATATAAGAGTAAATTAAAAATTAGATAAAATTAGCACTAGTGCCTAGCGCATCCAAAAGGGGAGCTAATAGATGTTACTTAACTTTTAACTAGTTGCTAGCAAGCTAACTACAACTAACCTATATCTCTTATAAAGTTTTAGTCCTATTGCAAGTTCTATCTCAAAATGCAAGTCATCTACATCATCTTTCACTAACTATTCACACACCATCTCTCACTTAACCATGTCATCCCGCTAACTTCCAATCTCTTAATGCAAATTATCCCCATCATCTCCACTTATTTGTATCCCAAATTCTTGCAATCCCGCACGAGGTTCTTCTAATTTAGGCTAATGTTTAGCCTTAACTAGTAACCAGCCCTAGTAATCTAAACATGTTCTAAGTCTGGTTGTGTTTTCATCATGTGGCTAAGGCTCTGTTTGTTTTAACTTTTATTTGGTTTTTGCTAGCCAAAAGCCAGGAGCTAAAACAAACAAGCCAGTTTTTGAGTTAGCTTTTGAAAAACTGAAAAGCTAGAAAAAAAAAATCATGTTTTGAGGATTTTTTCTTATGGTTTTTGATGCGCTAAGAAGTTCAAATTTATTACAAATTTTAGTATATATATTAGGGTGGATCTGAGCATCCATGTATAATTTTTTTGACCCCTAGGACCCCGCTAAGATGTGTTGTATTAAAAAAAATTTCGCTACCTTAATACAATGACACGTAAATCTTTTGAGTAATCGAGAAAAAAATTATTACAAAAGCCAATAAAAACAGCCAAAACTAAAAGCGAGAAATGCAGCTTTTAAACCAAACCAACTCAAATAAAATAGGGCTTAGAGTTTTGAGACAATTCAGAGTTGTATAGTTTTGAATTTCCAACTTAGGATTTCGTTTCAGAACATTATTGTACACGATTCAAGTTGCTAGGACTGCAAGCGCAGACTTGCATGGTTTATGTTTCAAAACATCTCAATCTCGCGGGTTCATCGTAACAAACTTCACACACTACTTTATCATGACGAAGACACGTCACATTCGCAAACCCATAGCGTGCTCCTAATGTTGATTTCTATTTTTCGATCAGAAGCGGAAACACGCAGAACGCGTAGGCTTGTGATTGTGAGTTGTGACGCCCCACGGGCAGACACGTACACCGGCAGTGTATATGTCTCAACCATCACACGTGCGCGCCTCTCGTCCATCCTCCACACGTGCGCTCAAAGCGAGCCTGTCCGCGGGCCGCCCCCTGTCCGCACGCACGCATCTCCACCGTCCGATCCTCAGCCGATGGCGGCGGAGCCCGCGGCGGACGACCACGGTCCCCGGCCACCCCTGGCGGATGGCGCCGTCGCTGCCGGCGGGGGCGACGCCTCCTCGGCCGCGGCGGCGGCGGAGGCGCTGATGAGCGCGGCGTCGGAGCAGCTCACGCTGGTGTACCAGGGCGACGTCTTCATCTTCGACCCCGTCCCGCCCCAAAAGGTCGCGCCTCTTGCACCCCCTGCAAAATCCATCGCCCCTTCCCAAATTCTCTTTCCTTGGTTCCTATATGCTGCGTTGACTTGTTGCGATCATCGTTAATCGTCTTGGCCGGAGATTAGCGTGCGCCGCAGCGCCGGGCGCCGGCTATGAATCAGCACATATTGTTCCAGCTTTGCAGAGGCGCTCTGCTGTTGAGTTGCACATAATCAAATTCTGTCTTTTATCGTTTTTTATTGAATTCTAAGGGGACTTGATTGCCAATTATGGCTAAGTTAGTCGCAGTTTCTGATTTGCTATTGTAAATTGACCATATCCCTTTGTACCCTACCCTTGCTGAATTGCACCAAAGAATATGCGTGCTGTATGATATGACTGTGCTTTTGGTTATCCTGTAAGGGGACTAATGTTATTATGAATTGGTTTGGCCATTTTTCGATCAGTATGGATATAGTGTTCTACTGTTCGAATGGAATCGAGCTGAATGCTTGATTGCTGAATCGTACTGTTTTCTGTATGTTTTATAGTTGTGTTGTGGTGAAGTCGCGTGTCTTCTGAATAGTGTAGATGTCTTCTTTCTTCTGCTACTATTGTAACGTATTTGTGTTTATGTTATATTTGCTGAATAAAATTCAAATAGAAGCGTGCATATTCATTTTTATATCAGAAGCATATATTCTTTGTTCCTAAGTCGTATTAGTGTTTTGGTCCCAAATATGAAAATTTGCAAGCATTTTCATCTGTGGTCCTGGACTGAACTGGATTCATTCATATGGTTTACTTTTCTCATTGGCAAGCTGAGGATTCTTTTTGTTCTAGTTATCGGGTATGGTTATTTGGAAAGCTGGAGGCAACTAAATTAGGAAACTTCTGTAAGTGAGTAATTGAGATGATTTACCTGGATTGGTCAAAGTCATGGTCATAACTTTCAGAATTTTACTAGAGATACAAGGTGGTTTTGCCAGTCTTCAATTGGGGTGTAGTTTTGAATTTTTTTTGGGGTCTATCTCAATTCCTTAGCTACTGTATTAGTGAGAATGCTTGTAAATGCAATCATGAACCCGGTGTAGTGAAAAGCTTCACTGCAATCATAAACCAAGAACAAAGTAAGCATGATGCAACCGTATTGAAGGTTTTGAGGGTGACCATATGCCCATGTCATTATTGTTTTGTTTGAATGTATATGGTGATGAGATTGTTTCACTGACATGTGTATCCCAGGGCCACATGTGAGCCAGCGTGTCAGTGAGATATGGAAGTTGCATATGCAGAAACTCACCTAGGCGAGCAGTATATCCTAAATATTTTCTCTTGAACAGGTTCAGGCTGTTCTTTTAGTACTTGGAGGGTACGAGGTTCCGCCTGGTTTGGTAAACATGGCTGTTCCTACGGCAAATGATGAGAAGGTATCCACACACTTCCTGCAGTAAGGACAGGTATTTCCAGTTTCTCCTAAAGCATTGTCTCATGTGCAGAATACAACTGTGGCTGCTAGAAGGGTTGCTTCCTTAATGAGATTCCGTGAGAAGAGAAAGGAAAGATGTTTCGATAAAAGGATTAGATACAGTGTGCGCAAGGAGGTCGCCCAAAAGTAAGGACAGAATAATGCCCTTCTATGTTTAGCAATGATATAAATTATGCTGCACATGAAATGACCATCATAACCTACCAGGGTCCATGCATATTAAAATTTCAAAGCACGCGTGTAATGAAATTTTGAAAGTATTCTTGGTTAACAAATTGTCTGCTGTCATTTGGAGGATTTGAGATATAAATTGTAAAATGTCTGCGTTTGTTAGTCTCCAGTCTCCACGTTAGATAAAATTATCAGCTCATTGAAGACTTGATTATGTTTGACTTTGACATTGCTATACTACATAAATAGGATGTGCCACGCCTTCTGCATTCCTAATGTGAAAATATTCTTTGACTTTGACATTGCTATACCACATAAATAGGATGTGCCGTGCCTTCTACATTCCTAATGTGAGAGTATTCTTTGGTATATAAGACCAGGATTTACTTAATTTCTTTTCTTATGTCACTCCGTTTAAATAGGAATACACATGCCATATTTAGACTATTATCACTGCTATCCTATCCAATCTTAGGTCGCCCTTTTATCTTGAAATAGTTTCTCCAAGTACTAACATCGGAGAAAAACTAAATAGCAGTGATACCATGGATCTATCTATTGGAGTACTTCTGCACTAAAGGTACAGGCATGTTATTCAAGATAATGTGCTCTGAGAAATCGCTAGAAATTCAATGTTTAAAAGACTTATTTCAGTTAGATATTAAAATGAACAAGGACTTTCTTTTTATGCCTTTTAGTCTAGGATTTTGGAAGAGGTATCATGTAAAGGCTTATATGGATTCCATGGACAATGAACTGATGAGTTCTATGATTTGCCATTACCTTGCCAGGCACTGATTTTCCATTTGTCACTCCTTTTCTGGAACCATCGTGTTTCTTCTCAACCTACCTGGTTCAATCCAGTTACTGTTTCTTGCTCTAATCATGCTAGAAAAGGTGCTTCTGTGTTTTTTTTATCATCCTGTTTACATTCTGTTGCAGCTGCCAGGGAACAAACCCTGGACTACCTATTGCTGCTCGCCACCATTCACCACTGGGAATATATCCCAGGTTTATTTACCGTAACCATTGCATAACCATATTTTGCATTCAAGTGATCGCTACTCTGTGATGTTTTTGTTGTAAATTATTTCTAAATCTTGAATTGCACAATCTCAATAAATTTTTCAGGATGAAACGGCGTAAAGGTCAATTTGCTGGGAGATCAGATTTTGGTGATGGTGCCACTTCTTCTGCAGCTTGTGTCTGTCCAACTAACGGCGAGGATGATCATTTGCGAGAAACCCAGTGAGTTAGTTGTCATGTGCCAACTTTCACTTTGTGATTATGGCATGTGTTACATCAGTTTCATATGCAGAAGGTTGTTGCCTTCATTTATTGACTAATGTTGGCCTGTTTTGCTAGTTGCCAAAATTGTGGCATCAGCTCAAGGCTTACTCCAGCCATGCGCCGGGGCCCAGCTGGTCCAAGGTCGCTCTGCAACGCTTGCGGCTTAATGTGGGCAAATAAGGTACATGTTTCTCTATGCCAATCATAGCACCTCTTTTCCTGTTTAGCTGTTTGGTACCTTTTTCCTCCTCATGTCAAAGAAAAACATCATTCTTCTTAATTTGACAAACTTTCCAGTAAGATACTATGATTGGTCAACAAATTACCTGATTAACTTGTGCTTGTGGGCCCTATTAGCAACATTCCTACTAGTTAACCTTTGGATTTTTCAGGGTACTCTAAGAAGTCCTCTGAATGCACCCAAAATGACTCAGCAGCAGCTTGCCAATCCAAGTAAAATGGTGCGCTAAGTTTGTAATACAAACTTGTTTATCTGAACACCTTTTCTTGTAACAGAGTTTATCTGTACACTGCACTTCTGATTTACTTGTGCAGGGAGATACTGATGTCAAAAACTCAATTGTTCTTCCTGTGGAGTATAATCAAGCCACAGTCAAAACTGACTCGATGTAAGCATGCTCTTTACTGTATGTGAAATCATTGTCTGGAACTGGAAGCTGTGTGATGTAGTATGGTCGGCTGTGCAAATCAGCAAATCTGAACTTCAAGTTCTCTTGAGATAAGTTCAGACTGGGAGGGACAAACTCTCATGACACGGTTTAGCTGGAATTTTCTACATCTGCTTTATCATCGCATATAGCTGCCTAGGGAGCTTTTATTTTTTAAGAGGTCTCTCCAAAAATTTCTTCGTATATAATGAAATACCCGATCACTGAACCTTAATTTATTGGTCAGGATGCCAAAACAGGAGCAGAAACTGGACACACGCCCGCCCACCGAAGAAGATATCAAGGCAGTTTCATGACAAATGCTCAAACGTGTATATAAATTGAGACATAGGTTTCTGTCAGAAATTCCCAAGTTTAGGATGACTTATAAGGCAGAGAAACTAACAAAGGCTGCACCATTGCGAAAAAAATGCATGCATTGTGTTGCCACATTTATCTGATTATCTCCCTACCCGATTCATATTGTATTGCTGACAGTAATGCAGTTCTTACTCCTTACCCTGTTTCAACCAGACTGGTTGACTGGGCAGCAACTCAAAATGTTTTCCAGAATACTATGGCATTCTTGGGAAATGTTTGTTTATTGTTGTACAAACCACTTCAATAGTAATTTGCATCAACTTCAATGCAATTTGTTTTATAGAAAAATCCCGTGATATTGTGGTATGTTGTAGTGGAATTATGGATTTATTGGTCGACATGCTGACACCATATTTAAAATTTAAACAGGCAATTGGTAAATCGTTCAACATCATCATTTTCTTGTTGAGCTTTATTATGAATAATGTGCCATTTATTACTTATTATTTGCATTGTCGCAAGAAGTACTAAAACACTTTTATATCTGACTTAAGTTTTATATGGCATGCTGCATGTTTGAAGCAAAGTATCTGGACCAGGCAGACTACCTCTACTTTCAAAATCATCGGTAAAGCAGTTTCAAACATGCAACCTATGATGTGAATACATGATCAAGCACATTGAATTTGGCACAATGAACTTGAAACTCGGTTGCATACTGATTAGAATTAAAGCTTTTGGTGTTAATTAAGAAAGAAAAATTGAAAAGGTTTGTGTAAATGTCCAAGAAAGAAAAAATGAAACCGACAAATATTCATGATCTGCAACGCTGTGAGACCTTTTCAGTTCATATGACCAATCCATCAGCAACTTTTCTAGGGAGCTGGTCCTCCGGCGAGGGCAGTTCAGCAGTCGCAAACCTAGTGCAAACGCTCCTCGCGTCACTGCACCAGAGCTAGTGATTTGTGCCTGAAGCTTGTATCTTGGTTTCCTCTTAATAATGAAAAAACACGTCTCGTCCACAGACGTGTTCTCGTAAAAAGATCTGCAACGTTGTTTGAGTCAAATACGCATGGTGAGACAAGATTTGTAGACAAAAGTTCTCTTGTATAGACAAGCAGAACCTCTTGACTGGTATACAGCATCTTATTGTACAACTACAAAAGAACTCCTATGGTTGTTTCTGCCGCAAATACCAGCCTTGTGAGACCTTTTCAGTTCATATGACCAATCCATCAGCAATTATCGAGTTCTTCAGTACGACAGTGACGCCGGTTCGGATGTAGAAGCCTTCGGAGGTTCTATCAGCTTCCACTACACCCTGTAAAACGTAACAGCCAGCCAGATTTGGTTTAGAGTTGATGATACATTCTCTATGAAGATGTATGCATTAGAAAAATAAAAGAACAATGCTGGCAGAGGGAAAGAAGATCCTACAACTTGCGATAACACATACATTGTGGCCATCTTATTTTGTTGCAAGTTGAAAACTGCTGGTTATTTGGCTGATTTCAGATACTTTTAGTCTGCTAGTCATAAAGAGGTAGAGATCAAGCTTACTTCAGAATTGGAGATTATCACATTCTTCCCTATCCTCGCATTCTTGTCTATGATACACTTTCTGCAGAGAGCAAAAAGGAAGATGTTAGGATTGAATAGTAAAAGATAATGTCAAAGGGGTTAGTGGTAGAAGTAAACTTTTTCAGAGCGCGAAAACAAAGATATTAGGATTGAATAGTCAAATGAGTTAGGGGTAGAAGTAAAATATGCATTCATACTGAATCGTTGTATTCTCTCCGATCCCAATAGGAACATTTCCTTCTGCAAGCAATTCTCTTCTTTCCGCGTCAGTTTCATAATAATCAGCGCCAAGCATTACAGTATCCTTCAGGGAAAAAGATGAAAAGATATATTAGCTGCTAACTACAGGACATTGGATCAAATCTATAACACTTGCTACTTGTTTCTCTATATTTGTATAATGAAATACTTCATCCAACAAAGAAATAGACCTAACCTTGAGGTGCACATTGGAGCCTATCCGAGAACGAACTCCAACAACACTATGTTCTATCCTGCAGTTATCCAAGAAACATCCGTGGGAAATGATTGAATCAGTGATCTGCAGTGACACCAACGTGTTAGAAGGGGCGCACATCAAGCAGATAGGATTTCAAGGAATAGTAAATGAATGCCCCAAAAATCAAAATAAGGAAGTTTGAGTACAGATAGAGGGCACACCTTACTATTGTTGACCATAGATGGTGGTAGGTTTCTCCGTGATGTGTACATTGGTTTGTCAGCGTCATAGAAACTGAACCTTGGAGGCTGCATGGTTTAATCAAAGGTGAGCAGAAGAGTTCAATGTTTCACAATCACCGCAACACCACAAACATTCAAAAGAATAATGCCAGAGCTGAGAACATGAATGAACAGGTGTGGTAGAAGGGTTTGCTTCAGTATTCCTTTTCTAGAGAAATATAAAAAAAACTTAAACTTCAAGCAAAGCAGTACAAATAGTTACTTGAAGAGTTTGCAGTAAGCCGCTAATCTAAAAGGCATACCTGTTCAGCAAGAGCAAGGTTTGCCTCAAAGAAGGACTTAATAGTTCCAATATCTTCCCAGTAATCATTGAAAAGATAAGCCTGAAATGTCCACCATGATATCAAGTCAAGATTTTGGGACAAGATTATGAAACAGGATTGATACATAACTAAGATGGTGATATGCCTGTCTTTAAATTGTGCAAGATTTGCAGCACAACTGTAACTTAACAAGGAAAATGAAGGTGTTGCTGAAAAAGATCTGACATACTAGCATGCATGACACCTTTTGTTGAATGGTCATGCATGGCATATTAAATTTCCGACTGTTTGTTAGCAGGAATACGAATAGAAAAGTGATGTGATTCTGTTTTCTTGAACTATGCAACCATGCTTAAATAGGTAATTACTACTTGGAGACCAATATGCTAAATTCATATGTGCACGTACCTTTACATTGATTTCTTTTGCTGCAGCAGGAATTATTTCAGAACCAAAATCATTTGCAGTGGGAAAACGCCATCTGACCAAACGATGACACAGTCCAGCTTAAGATTGACGAACAATTAAGCAGTTAACTAAATAGAATATTAGAACATAAAATGGAGGATCCTAAATCCCCTTTGTCTGGATAATCACATAGATAATTTAATGAAACTTTGTGAGCTCCAATGAGTTGAATTCACATACCTTAAAAGGTTTAGAAGTATGTCTTTCTTAAAAATATAGACCCCCATTGAAGCTATGTAAGGTTTCTTTTCTGCTTCCTCCTTTGATAAGCCTAGCACTGTAGTGTCAACTTGCTGCAGACCAAAAAAAAAATGGCTCAAGAGCTTCTGTTTACTTTAGTGTAATATACTAGGACAACTAAAATTTGTGCACCCAAAGAACTACAGGTCAGTTGGTTGGAATGCGGGAAAACAAAGTCCAACTTACCATTGCCTTTAATTCGTCTCCTTTTGGCTTCTCACTGAATGAAATAACTCTTGCAGTGTCGTCTATCTTCATTAGGCCAAAATCAGATGCCCGGCTGACATAGAAAAGAAACTCATTCATGATCACATCCACAAAGAGACAAGGACCAAAAGGGGTATGGAAATACATGAAAGAGAGTTTAGCAGATGCTCAAAATCAAGATTTTGCCTGTACCATATCAAAGAAAGTATAATTAATCTAAAGATCTTCTATGGAAAGCCACTTGAGTAGTCCTGTACAGTGACTACTGGCTACTGAAATGGAAAGAGAGTCACCTGTCATCAATTGGCAAACAACAGATGCTGATGCCTGCACCTCTTTGCCGATGACTCTACAAGTGAAATCACCAAAAAACAATTTTAAAACGTACTACTTAAACAGCCTACTGGGAAAAAATATTTTCCTTAGGTAGTTACCTGAACAAAGTCCATGTAGTCCATTCGGTAGAGATGGTCACCAGAAAGAATCAACACATCATCAATGTCTTTAGATTTTGCATCCTATAAAATATTAGTGTATTACCATTTCTGTAAGGAAAAATTTTGTGGTATAATATTATAAAGTAAAATAATAGGGAACTTGGCAGTCCCTCTGAACTAAACTTTAACTGATGGGATGATCCTCAGATTTGAACTACTGATTAAAAAAAAGAGGCAAAGATGGTTTTTGTAATGCAAGTAATAGAATATTTTCCTTTTGCTTCGGGTTTTTTATAAATGCTTTGGGTATTTGATACTACACTGGCACTATATGGGCATGTTTGTACCGTCCATGAAAAGAAGAATCTTTCTATCTTACATGTGAGTGTCTTGGGACCTCAGAACACTCAGTTTGTTTCTCTACGCATTTTCCTCCTCCAAACACCCCGCCACCGCCCACTGCCCACAGACCTGCCACGGCGTGGTAGTGTCTCGCTGGAGCTCCGCGCGCCACTGTCATGGTCTCCATGGAGCTCCAGCGAGACCCTACCGCGCCCACGGTGACCTCCTCTTTCCCCTTTCCCCACCACCGTCATGGACATGGCCACCCCCACCCTAACCTAGCCTGGCCGCCTCCTCCACCGCCATCTCCGCCTCGCCGCCGTCTCTCCCACCCCCACCGTCCGGCCTGGCTGCCTCTCCAAAAATATCTTCTAAGAGCAACTCCAGCAGGGCCCCTACTTGAGCCCCCATAGCTAAATAGGGTGCCCAGTCTAAAAACAACACTCCAGCAGGGCCCCTACTAGAACCCCAAATTTGGGGTGGACACCCAAATCTTTTCTGCAGATCCCATTCCTGTTGGCCCAACAGCCCAGCCCCCATCCTTTATGGTGTGACCATTACCTCCCCACACCGTACAGACGCAGCCTCGCCCACCTTCCTCCAGCGCCGATCTCCACTATCGTGCTCCCTCCCTCCACCCTCGACCTCCACCGTTGGGCAGATTCGTCAGTGCACAACTCCGGCGCGGCCTCTTCCCCGCCACGCGGGCGCTGCCCTGATGCGCTGAGAACTCTCATCTCATTTGCGTCCTAGACTTTGCATGAAGGATGTGAGGAAGAAAGGTTTGACCCAGCGACGTGTGGGTCCCACATGTCATTGTCTGCCCATTTGGATTTGAGGTCTTTCATTTTAGAGGTGCTGTTGGAGTGGAAGCAAAAATTTTGGACACCCAAAAGTAGGGGGAGCACTCAAATGAAAAGTAGAGGTGCTGTTTTTGGAACTTCTGCTGGAGTTGCTCTAAGCCCGTCAGAGACGGAGAAGAGAAGGAAAGGCCGCGTGAATCGAGTGTTCCAACACTCAGTGAGGTGAGTGTCCCAACACTCGAGTGAGGTGTAGAATTACCCAAAAAGAAAGCATCGAACGGAACTCTTACATCGAAAAGCCAGTCGAACTGCCGAACTGCATCAGCAGTACCCTGAAACCACCTCTTTCCCTCCGATCCAGGCCTCTGGGTTGCTGCTAGAACCTGAAACACAGTTGAGCCCCGATCTGTCAAATATAGTAATATACCCTTTTCAGATCACGATCGAGAGTTGAACCACGAATCCTTGTGTTGTGGCTTTTGTCGGCCATTTTCTAGAGTACAATATATACATAGTCTGGAATCACACCTCGACGAATCCGTCTCCGAAGGCCACGCCATTGGTGCAATCGTAGGCCCTGGAGAGGTGGCGGTTGAGGGATTGCGAGTTGAACTGCGTGAGGATGTACACCTTGTTGATCCCACTGTTTATGCAGTTGCTCATCGGCACGTCGATCAGCCTGTACGCGCCGCCAATTGGCACCTGAAAAATGCAGAGGAATGGATGAGCTCCCATTCCACGAATTTAAATCCTCAGACACAACCGACTCACTCACCGCGGGCTTGGCCCTGCGCTTGGTCAGCGGGAACAGCCTGGTCCCGGCGCCACCGCCGAGGATGACCGCTACCACCGTCCTGGAGTTCCTAGCCTCCAGCGCCTGGTCCTCCGACTGCACCACGCACCCCAAACGAAGCCCTCGTGAGTCGTGAATGGTCATGAGCTCATGGCTAGCTAGAGCGACGGCCGAGGGAAAAAAAAAACTGAAGATAAGAAAGCAAACTGACGGCGCCCACGGCGGCGGCGGCGGAGGTGGTGGTCTCGGTAGTGGCGACGGACATCCGCACGGAGAGGCGTCTCCTGCCTCCGAGCGCCACCCACGGTCGCGGCTTCACGCTCGCGGCGCCGCCGCCGAGCACGCGCACGCCGGCCGCAGCTGGCGCGGTGGCGGCCACGCGCAGGCCCATCGTCGCGGATAGCTAGCTGACGGCGCCGAACACCCGAAGCCGACTGACGACCTAGGTCGCTCGCGCGCTCTCTCCCTCGACAATGGCCGAGAGAAGCGGCGGTCGTCGTGGAGTCTCCGAGCTCCCCGTGAGTTTTAAAACTTTCCAGCAGCGCTCGGCAGCGGCATGGAGGCGGTGGAG
>Ga0182004_10002016_pt1 | contig 15531 bp, 18 predicted proteins | sample Sormic07211540_1_FD_120479 | JGI IMG/M metagenome (GOLD analysis project Ga0182004, IMG submission 120479) | Endophyte microbial communities from Sorghum bicolor roots, Mead, Nebraska, USA - 072115-40_1 MetaG | ecosystem: Host-associated > Plants > Roots > Unclassified | place: USA: Nebraska...
CTAGGGCATGTTTGGTTCCTCTTGCTAAATTTTTTAGCTAAAAATATTTTAGCTACTCTTGGGTGACTAATAGAACTAAACTATTTTAGCTCATTTTAGTCAATGTGTTTGGAACTTTAGCTACTAAAATGACTAAAGTTTAGCTAGCTAAAATTTAGTAAGGGAAACCAAACAGAACCTTAGTCTAGAGAAGTGTCTGAAACACTTCTACATAAAAGTGAAAAAAAATGACATCTAGTCTAGAGAAGTGTCTGGGACACAAAACATTTCTAGATGTTCCGAGACATTTAATAAGCGGTGAAACATTCCACCAAGACCATCACACATTCACATACTCAGCAATCTTTGGCTATAAATAGCACTAGACACGCACACCATACATGGTATATTGGAGGAATTTATTTTCATCTTATACAGCATCTCATTTTCGTCATGTGTTCATGTCAGTCATTCAGAGTTCCTGCAACCATATACATGGGATGCATTTCAACTTGCACATGCCTCCTTTCGACCATACTGTGTAAGAAATTACATACAAAGTGTTAAGCTTGGCCAGTGTTAGGCTTGGCCCCTACCTACTTGGGGAATGGGGATGCTCCAAAAACAAATGTCATCCCTACTGGGAATGAAGTGAACAATGAAGAAGGCTGTTCTGAAGGTTTTGCAGCTATAAGAATATATGATGATGTGAACATGAAACATCAAAGCAAGAAAGGATGACTCTTAGTATTATTAAATCATATATGATCCTTTGCATCTCCACCCCACATAGACTTAGGACAATGACTATTACGGTCACACAAAGTGTCAAAAACCAATCTTGCTGCTAAGCTATTATAGACTCCCCATAAGGTACAAAGGCTAGAAGCCAAGTGAGGAGCTCATTGAGCATGTTCCACTAATTCCGCCACTCTGAAAGGTGTACTGTATGCATCATCCCAACATGCAGCTCCATCAATTTTGACACTCTGGATTACTTCTTGGGGGAAAAGCCCTAGATTTGACGCTCCAACTGCATCAGAAGAACATATCAAGATTATGGCCAAGAAAGGAGTAACAAAGGACTAAACATTCTGTGCAGAATCTAGATAAGTGCATAGCATGTTAGGGGAAACACAACTCAAGGGGAAGCAAAACAACCACTGATAGGGCAGGCCATCTCCAAGTCTCAATGTATCATTGCTAGCTGTTCCTGCCCTCCCTGGCGCTCTGACATCGCCACCAACCTGAAAATTTTGCATTGATACAAACAAATGTCCAATGACTAGCTCACTTTCACATAGCACATCACACAACACACACATTTACCAAACACAGCTGCCTATTATTATTAACCAATAGCCATAGCATTTTATTTTGTTACACCACCAGGTTCCACCGGCAGACTCCTAAGAGATAGATTATTGAGAGCGACTACTACAGAGTAAACAGACCACCAGCAACTGCTTGCAGGAGATCCATCACCCAACAAAGACACTTGCGATGACTACTCCAGTGACACAAAGATGACAACGATGACTACTGCTATGGTGGTATCAACACTAATCCTGCTGCATGTTCTGAGACTTGGAAGGTGCATGCATCATCCCAACATGAAGCTCCACTCCGCCATCTGGTTTAATTGTTAGAGGGGAAGCCATTGACCTGATGCTCCAGCTGCATTAGAGAACACATGTCATCCCAACCTGACGCTCCAGCACGCCTTTTTTTGTGACAACATTTCCTATCCTCAACATCTAGAGAAGTGTCAGAAACACTTCAGATAAAAGTGTCAAAAACATTTCTAGATATTCTGAGATATTAAGTATAATCCACATGATTTAGCCTCGTCATGATTTCACAAAAGTCAACATGTTAGCAATCTTTGGCTATAAATAGCACTAGACATGCGCACCATATGTGGTATATTGGAGGAATTCATTTTCATCTTATACAACATCTCATTTTTGTCATGCATTAATGTCAGTCATTCAGAGTTCCTGCAGCCATACGTGGGATGCATTTCAACTTGCACATGCCTCCTTTCAACTATACTCCCTCCATACCTAAATTAGTTGACGTTTAGGACATAATTGTGCTTACCAAGGAGTCATTAATTAGGGGCTATTCTTCCATGTTTACCCCTATTAAATAGGGCTGCGGGTATCCTATATACAACAATCGAGGCAATGCTAGGATGGCCAGGTGGATGTGCTTTCAGCTAGGCGGGCAGAGTTCGAATCCCTTCATTAACGTTTTTTCCCAGTCCACGTGATTTGATTTTGCATGGCGCGTGCTGGTGCTAGTTTTACATGTGGGCACACACGTTTGGCCGAGTTTTACGTGTGGGCGCGCGCATTCGACCGAGTTTTACGTGGTTTTTGTTTTTTTGGTTGTGCGCTCGACGCTGCGATTGTTGGTGCTCGACGCTTCTAATTTTACATGTGGGCGCGTGCGTTCTTAATGTGGCCGGGAAACGAAGCGATACTCAAGGGCAACTGGGTCATTCTCCACCCATCGGCAGCCAGGACGTCAACTAAAACGCAAACGCACCTCCCCCTCAGAACGTCAACAAATTGAGGTACGGAGGGACTACTGTGTAAGAAATAATTGCGTAAAAAGTGTTAAGCTTGGCCAACACCTACTTGGGAATGCTCCAAAAACAAATGTCATCCCTGCTGGGAGTGAAGTGAACAAGGAAGAAGGCTGTTCTGAAAGTTTTCCAGCTATAAGAATACATGATGAAGATGTGAACATGATGTTTGTTGGGCGCACTAGAAGATGATTTGAACGCACTGTTGAATATTGAGATTCGTGTGAGTAAACTTCAGAGCCGAGCCAGTGCTCCTCCACCTCTTCAAGCTGAAAATCTTCCACATGGAGTTGTTACAGTGCACTGCAATATCACAACTTGCAGTTCTGCATACGTGTCATTTCCTGTTTCTGGCAGTGACCAAACTTGTTTTGATGATAACCTTGTAGAGAGCCATATCAAGAATGAATTTATGAGAAGAGGCAGTTAGTTCGTGTTCTATTGAATAGTGAGGATAACTGTAGCCATCCTCATATGAGCCTTTACCTTCCATGTGCTTGGCTTGTGGAGCTTCTACTTTTGAAGTCTGGATAACCTGCCTAAATGGGCAGCACAGTTTTGAAACATCTTGCACCAGAAATCTCCTACAGAAGCTTGGTTGCACTTGGAATCGCTTGGGTAAATGGTACACCAGTGTCCTCATTTGATAGGCAGGATGCTGATCGGCTTCTTTTCTTTTGCTCTAACCAGTGCAAAGATCAAGCTATTCAAAATATCTCATATGCCCATCTATCAAGCTGGTCAGCATCCCTTACTAAGGATAGAACCACTGGAAGTATCGAGTAAAAACAGATGCCATTTGGTGCAAAGGAGTTGAAGAGGATAATAAGATTTCCCTAGCATTGAAACCAAGGCTAAAGCCTGCAACAATGAGTACATCCCTTTATGGGGTTTCCTAGTCCATCATTCATGATGCTAGCCAAGTTAAACCTAGCTTGCTATCTAGAGAAGTGTCAGAAACACTTCTGGATAAAAGTGTTATTAGAAACACTTCTAGATAACAATGTCAAAAACACTTCTAGATAAAAGTGTCAGAAACACTTGATTTTCTCGATACAAGTGTCAGAAACATTTTAGGATAAAAGTGTCAGAAACATTTCTGAATAAAAGTGTTAGAAACATTTCTAGATGTTGAGACATTTAGTAAGTGGTGAAACATTCCACTCAGAACATCACACATTCACACTCAAGTCTCAGAAACAAAGAAGAAGGCTGTTCTGAAGGTTTTGTGAACATGAAATATCTTGTCTGTGGAGTACCATGCACCTTGGATGCATATTTGTTGGGGGCACTAGAAGATGGTTTGAATGCACTGTTGAATATTGAGATTCGTGCAAGTAAACTTCAGAACCGAGCCAGTGCTCCTCCGCCTCTTCAAGCTGAAAATCTTCCACATGGTGTTTTAGCCCCTCCCAACAACTAGATTTTTACCCATGCACTTACATTGTCTTATAGCTATATTTACACCGCCTTATTACTATATTTACAATGATTTCTTCTATGTAATTATTAGAGGAAGTGATGTAATTTAGGAATAACACAAATATATGCCTATGTTTTGTTTTAAAAAAATTAAAATATTTCTGTGGATTCCAAGCATGAGAGAAATATGTCAAATTGTTCACAAATTATGTTCCAGATCATGGCGTAGTACCTGTTCTTGCGCTGCTGCACGCCGTGATAGTTCTGCACCGGGGGCACATGGCCGCCACCTGCGCCGCCCACTCGGTCCTCGCTGAGGCCACCGCCTTCCTCGTGAGCTCGACGATGCCGCCGCCGCCTTGCATCCTCGATCTGAACTCGATCGCTCGCCTCCTGCCGGATGGATGTGCAGCGACTGCAGCTGATGTGAATGTGCTAGGGTTCGACTTGGACGACAATGGACGGACAACCTGGGGGCCAATGGCGGAGGGTGTTTTCATTTCCATAAGCAGGCAAGCGGACCGCCTCTAACAAATGATTCCATTAATTAGATGGGTATCCAAACACTTCCAGCTAATAGGTAGAGCAGCTAATGGATCCAAAGCCAGGCCTCAGAAGCGAACAAGCCCTTTATGTATAGCACACATTTTTTTGACAACATTTCCTATCCTAGACATCTAGAGAAGTGTCACAAACACTTCTAGATAGAAGTGTAGGAAACACTTCTAGATGTTCTGAAACATTTAACAAGCGGTGAAACATTACACCAAGAACATCACACATTCACACTCAAGGTATAGAATCAACACGTTCAAAGCAATTTTTGGCTATAAATAGCACTAGACATGCACATCAGTGGTGTGTTCTACTTTAAGTAAACACTCCTCAACCTCGTTTGGGATCTAGCCCCACACAAGATCAACTAATAAAAGCACAATAAATTGTGAATCATTTTATCCGAGACAATTTTAACCAATTCCCAAGAGCTGTCAGCATCTACCTTTGGCTGTACTTTGCACTTCTAGCTCGAAGAATAATCTAGTCGCATAAAACGGGTTCACCCCCTTCGACCCTCGACCCAGGTTCACAGGTTCATTTTCGATCCGAAGTGTAAAAATCTCTCGCAGGTAGCGTGCCACGTACCACGACGCCGTACCTTGAACCCATCGACCCAGAAACTTTGTGCCTATTCTTTCCCTATCAATTGTGGCCTTTGACGCCTCCTTCCCTATAAGGGCACTCCAATGCAGAAACTACTATAGTTTCTATATGGGCATTAATCGTATTGCCATCTATGCTTTTTGCTGATGTGGCAAGATAGTTATTGAAGAGAGAGAGGAAAAATCATACAAACCTGCTCGGTCCTGCGTTGGAGAGAAGTGTGATTTCTATCTTCTTCCCTAGATCACATGCGCTCGTCTCTCGGCACGTGGTCCGACTCTCGTCTCCCGACCGCCGTGTGGCGCAGACCTCGCGTGCGGTCATCCCAGTGTCGATCTGACTCGTCCGGCGACCGGCGGGGTCATCATCTCGGTGTCCAACTCAGGTGGGGTGCTGACCCACACGACGCACCAGCGGGCGCGCTTGGTTCCGCAAGATTGCGCCATACGTCCTCTGCCTCCCCTCCCCCTCACTGCCACACCATCGCATGCGCTTTCCACAAGCGCCCTACACATGGCCCCGACCGCTCCCGTGTGCGCTCGATCCCATCCCCGATGCTTCTTCTCCACACGTGGGTAGCCGCAAAGATGCATGGCGTAGGCCACCGCAGAGCGGTCGGTCGCACTTGTGCGTGTCGCAACAAGTCTGTGCATGTTGTTATGTTCCACGTGAAGATGTGTTCCATGGCTGTGGTCCTGTGCATGTTGCTGTGGCCTGTGGCTCTCGTAGCATGTTCCATTACCATGTTCACAAAGCCATATCAACCTTCTTGATCCATGTCTGGATCCTAACACATGTGTTAGGCATTTCGAAGTCCTACAGCCACTCTAGCAGAAGCATCATACCTCCTGAATGTTAGTAAACTCAAGGCTGGCTAAAGCTGCATGCAGTGTAATAGAAACCCAGGAAGCGTGAACGTGTCTTGAATGTTAGTAAACTCAAGGCTGGCTAAAGCCACATTGACCTGACGCTCTAGCTGGAGAATACATATATCATCCCAACCAGACGCTCCAACATGCCTTTTTTATGACAACATTTCCTATCCTAGACATGTAGAGAAGTGTCAGAAACACTTCTGGATAAAAGTGTAAGAAACATTTCTAGATGTTCTAAGATAAAAGTGTAAGAAACATTTCTAGACGAATGACCGCATGAGGGGCATGCAGATGCAGGATACGTCACCGCGTGTCTGTAGCGACAGGTGATGTGGCTTGCTTGTGGCTTGCAGCCAACATCCCTTGGACTTTGCAGTGGCTTTTCAGTGAAGTGGCAACATGACTGCATGCCGCGCCTGCCGGTACCAGACAAGAGGTTGTTGGAGCATGCATGCAGTAGCCAAACTCTTTTTAAAATACCGACTCCTGACACAAGTGTTCGGCATTTCAAAGTCCAACAGCCACTCTAGCAAAAGCATCATATCTCTCGAATGCCAGTAGACTCAAGACTAGCTAAAGCAGCATGCACGATAATGGAAACTCAGGAAGCATGAACATGTCATGAAACTTCAGTTCATGGTGAAATCTCTGTTTCATTTGTCACAGGTGACTCCCACTTTATGGCCTTATGGGCCACACACAAACCTAGCAGGCCATCAGGTAAATGTGAGAAATCCATCCCAAGTCCAAACTTTGAAAACTACGAATAAGGATGACATTAAAGATAATGGAATCACCATGCTTGTATCTAAAGACGAGTGTTTCAAAAAAAGACATAATGACATGTTTCTATCACTAATATACAGCAAACAACAATAAATGCAATAAAGGTCTAGAAAAGTAAAAACAAGAGGTACGGTCAACTAACACATTCAGACACAAGTCACCTGAAGATTGGGCACGTCATCAGTCATCACCAACAGCAATCCTCCCTCCTCTAGCTGCCCTGCCCCTCCCCATCACCTGCCGCTGCGCCACTAGCCTAAAATCAGTGATATGAAACGCTGCAATGAAACAACTATGACACATAGCAGGCTCACTTTCACATAGCACATCACACAACACACATTTACCAAACACGGCTACCTATTATTATTAACCAATAGCCATAGCATTTTATTTTGTTACACCACTAAGTTCCACTCCTAAGAGATAGATCATTGAGAGTGACTACTACAGAGTAAACGCACCACCAACAACTGCTTGCAGGAGATCCATCACCCAACATAGAAACTTACGATGACTACTTCAGTGACACAAAGACGACGATGATGACTACTGCTATGGTGGTGTCAACACTCAACACTAATCCTGTAGCTAAGCTATTACAGACATCCCAGAAACCAACTGAGGAGCTCATTCAGAATGTTCTAAGATTTGGAAGGTGCATGCATCATCCCAAGATGAAGCTCCACTCCGCCATTTGGTTTAATTGTTGGGGGGAAAGCCATTGACCTGACACTCCAACTGCATCATAGAATGATATACCATCCCAATCTGACGCTCCAGCACGCCTTTTTTTGTGACGACATTTCCTATCCTAGACATCTAGAGAAGCGTCAGAAACACTTCTAGATAAAAGTGTGATAAAAGTGTTAGAAACATTTCTAAATGTTCTAGGATATTTAGTAAGTGGTGAAATATTCCACTCAGAACATCACACATTTACATTCAAGGTATAGTATAACCCACATGATTTAACCTTCATCATGATTTCAACATGTTCAAAAAAAATCTTTGGCTATAAATAACACTAGACACGCACAACATATGTGGTATATTAAAAGAATTCATTTTCATCTTATACAACATCTCATTTTCATCATTCGTTAATGTCAGTCATTTAGAGTTCCTACAACCATACATGGGATGCATTTCATCTTGCACATGCCTCCTTTCGACTATACTGTGTGAAATAATTATGTACAAGGTGATCTCATCCAAGATATTGTAGAGTATTCAAGAGCTAGATCGGAGAACATTGCAAAGACAAAGATTATAACTCACAGCAGTTTAATCCAATTATTACCATCACCATGATTTTTTACTGAAACAAAAAGTGATCGAAACGATGCCTCAAATTTCATTGTTTCTTATTAGAATGTAATGCCAAATTATCTGCACTGATCAACAAGTTTTTATGCATTGCCAAACACATTGGACATATGGTAGGATGTTTCATCAACATCGCCTAAACTAGGCATCTGTTGCTGCTGGAGGTGGCACAAGCCACTCATCTACTAAAGGCGGCATAAACCAGACTAGGTGACGATGCTTTCTAGGCTTACACAGCAATGCCCAAACACTAGCCATAGTTTCGTGCACGACTTGCTCCCGGCCATCAATAGATGTGCTTGAGCTTGCTTCATCATTTTCTATGTGATCAATCTGACTCACTATCTCCAGCCTGCTAGTAACCGGCTCTGTGGCATGTGAACATTGCCTATGGTGCGGACCATGAGCACTCTTAGGCCATACAGAGAGTTTGAAGCATGTTCACAACTAGCAAGCCATCTCCGGCGTTCAAGTTCTGTCGCTTGGACCTTTATGGATGCCTGTGTGCCGACTTGAGGCCTTGGAGAGCACCATCCAAAGAACCCCATAATGCTGGAGTGGGCAGCCCTGGTCGCTCAATCTTTATCTTGCCCATGGAGTACATCTCAAAGTCAGCGAAGGAGAAGATAGAATTCATCCTATCTGCACCCACCGCATCATCCAGGAAATATATGCTCCCGCCTTGGAACCCTTTGTACTGCACTGCCTCGAATGATCTAGAGCAACCTCTTGCAATGGTGACCTAAAGAAGTCTGACCTTTTTTGGTGATGACATTTCCTATCCTAGACATCTAGAGAAGTGTCAAACATTTCTGGATAGAAGTATCATGAACATTTCTAGATGTTCTGAGACATTTAGTAAGTGGTGAAACATTCCACTCAGAACACAACACATTCACACTCAAAGTATAGTATAACCCATATGATTTAACCGTCATCATGATTTCACAAAAGTCAACTTGTTCAAAGCAATCTTTGGCTATAAATAGAACTAGACACACGCACCATATGTGGTATATTGGAGGAATTCATTTTCATCTTATACAAACCTTGTCCAACAATAGGCTAACTTTCACATAGCACATCACACAACATACATTTTTACCAAACATAGCTGCCTATTATTATTAACCAATAGCCATAGCATTTTATTTTGTTACACCACCAGGTTCCCCCAGCAGACACCTAATAAGAGGTAGATTATTGAGAGCGACTACTACAGAGTAAATGGACCACCAGCAATTGCTTGTAGGAGATCCATCACCCTACACAGACACTTACGACAACTACTCCAGTGACACAAAGACGACGACGACTACAGCTACGGTGGTGTCAACACTAATCCTGCTGCTTAGCTATTACAAACTTCCCCGAAGCCAACTAAGGAGCTCATTCGGAGACTTGGAAGGCACATGCATAATCCCAACAGGAAGCTCCACTCTGCCATCTAGTTTAATTGTTGGGGGAGGGGAGCCGTTGACCTGACGCTCCAGCTGCATCAAAGAACACATATATCATCCCAACCTAATGCTCCAGCATGCCTTTTTTGTTACGACATTTCCTATCCTAGACATCTAGAGAAGCATCAGAAACACTTCTGGATAAAAGTGTTAGAAACATTGTTAGATGTTCTGAGATATTTAGTAAGTGGTGAAAACAAACGTGATTGGAGGGGGAGAGGCCCCCACCGTATTTCATTAAGAAGAAAGCGATCCTTCTCGATCGCGAAAGAACCCCCAAACCCTAGCTACGCCAGCGAGGGGATTTTTATTTACCCCCAGCCTGAAATTCGCTCCCACAGGGATTCAAACTCAAGACCTGAGGGGTGCCGCAGGAAAGTTCTAACCGATTGAGCTAGAGTCCTTTGGTGAAACATTCTACTCAGAACATCACACATTTAGTATCACACACATGATTTAACCTTCATCATGATTTCACAAAAGTCAACATGATCAAAGCAATCTTTGGCTATAAATAGAACTAGACACACGCGCGCGCACACACACACACTATATTGGAGGAATTCATTTTCATCTTATACAACATCTCATTTTCGTCATGCGTTGATGTCGGTCATTTAGGGTTCCTGCAGCTATACATGGGATGCATTTCAACTTGCACATGCCTCCTTTCAACTATACCGTGTAAGAAATAATTATGTACAAAGTGTTAAGCTTGGCCCCCGCCTACTTGGGGATGCTCCAAAAACAAATGTCATCCTTGCTGGGAACAAAGTGAACAAGGAAGACGGTTGTTCACAAGGTTTTCCAACTATAAGAATAAATAATGAAGATGTGAACATGAAATTTCTACCATGCACCCTGGATGCATGTTTGTTGGGCACACTAGAAGATGGTTTGAATGCACAGTTGAATATTGAGATTCGTGCAAGTAAACTTCAAAATCGAGCTAGTGCCCCTCCACCTCTTCAAGCTGAAAATCTTCCACATGGAGTTGTTACAATGCACTGCGATATCACAACTTGCAGTTCTGCACACGTGTCATTTCTTGTTTCTGACAGTGCCTTGTTCCGATGACCAGCTTCTACAGAGCCATATAAAGGGGCAGACCCAGTGCTGGAGGCTCCCACATGAGTGGAGTCTAGGGGAAGGGAAAAACCGAGGCAAGCCTCCCCCCGCAAAATCTGCGGAGAGGCTAGTTCGAACCCATGACCTGGTGACTCAGTGAGACAGCTCTCCCCATTGTACCAGGCCTGCCCTTCTTCTAGAGAGCCATATCAAGAATGAAATTATTGAGGAGAGGCAGTTACTTCATGCTCTATTGAATAGCAAGGATAACAAGCCATCTTCATATGAGCCTTTACCTTCCATGTGTGGCTTGTGGAGCTCCTACTTTTGAAGTCTGGATAGCCCTGCCTAAGTGGGCAGCACATGTTTTGAAACATCTTGCACCAGAAATCTCCTACAGAAGCTTGGTTGCACTTGGAATCCCTTGGGTAAATGGTACACCAGTGTACTCATTTGATAGGCAGGATGCTGATAAGCTTCTTTTCTTTTGCTCTAAGTAGTGCAAAAATCAAGCTATTCAAAATGTCTCATATTCCCATTTATCAAGCTGGTCAACATCCCTTACTAAGGATAGAACTACTGGAAGTATAGAGTCAAAAGAGATGTCATTTGGTGCAAAAGCAGTTGGAGGCGATAATGAGAGGTCCCCATTATTGGAACCAAGTTTAAAGCCTGCAACAATGAGACCCCTTCCCCACTCTCGCAAGCAACAAATGCATCCCTTTATGGGGTTTCCTCAGTCCATCATTCATGATGCTAGTCAAGTTAAGCCTAGCTTGCAGCAGCTCATGTAAAGGACAATGCAGTACCTGTTATCGCAGTGACTCAAAGAAAATAATCATCCAGGTCACCATCATCCCAGTCATGTGTTCAGCCATCATTCCCATTGAATCCTCAACCAATGAAGAAGCATCGGTGCGATCGGTTGCCTATCCACATTTGCTATGAAGAAAACTTCTTAAAAGATGTCATGCAGTTTCTACTTCAGAGGGGCCAAATCCGACTTGTACCTCAGGGAGGACTGGACAAATTTCCTGACGTAGTGTTAAATTCGAAGCATCTTGATTTATATAACTTAATAACTTATACAAAGAGGTGGTATAACTTAACACAATACACGAACAACTGGCTATTCCGCTACAGCCTGAAAAGCACCTTAAATCAGAAGCGAACAAGCCCTATAGCACACCTTTTTTTGTGACGACATTACCTATCCTAGACATCTAAAGAAGTGTTAGAAACACTTATGTAAGAAGTGTCAGAAACATTTCTAGATGTTCTGAGACATTTAGTAAGTGGTGAAACATTCCACTCAGAACATCACACATTCACACTCAAGGTGTAGTATAACCCACATGATTTAACCTTCATCATGATTTCAGAAAAGCCAACATGTAACATGTTCAAAGCAATCATTGGCTATAAATAGCACTAGGCACGTACACCAGCGGTGTGTTCTACTTCAAGTAAATACTCCTCAACCTCGTTTAGGGTCGAGTCCCACAAGTGATCAACTAAGAAAAGCACAATAAATTGTGAATCATTTTATCTCAGAAAGTTTTAACAAATTCCTAAGAGCTGTCAGCATGTACCTTTGGCATCAACTTTGCACTCCAAGCATGAAAGGTAGTCCTTCCCAGGCAATTGTGGCCTCTGATGCCTCCTCTATGAGTGCATATCATGTTAGGGGAAAACAACTCAAGGGAAAACAAAACAACCATTGATAGGGTAGGCCATCTCCAAGTCTCAATGTCTCATTGTTAGCTGATGTTGCCCTCCCCGGACGCCCTGACATCGCCACCAACCTAAAAAAATCTGCATTAATACAAACCATTGTCCAAACACAGTTGTCTACTTTTATTAACCAATAGTAATAGCATTTTATTTTGTTACACCACCAACAGACTCCTAAGAGATAGATTATTGAGAGCGACTACTACAAAGTAAAAGGAGCACCAACAACTGCTTGCAGGAGATCCATCACCCAGCACACACACTTATGACGACTACTACGAGGACACAAAGATGACGATGATGACACGCACAACATATGTGGTATATTGGAGAAATTCATTTTCCTCTTATACAACATCTCATTTTCATCATGCATTAATGTCAGTCATTTAGAGTTCCTGCAGCCATACATGGGATGCATTTCAATTTGCACATGCCTCCTATGAACTATACAGTGTAAGAAATAATTACATACGAGGTGATCTCATCCATAGATATTGTACAGTATTCAAGAGCTGGATCGGAGAACATTGCAAAGACAAAGATATATAACTCAAAGGTTACTCCAATTATTCTGATCACCATGATTTTTTACTGAAACAAAAAGTGATCGAAATGATGCCTCAAATTTCATTTCATTGTTTCTTATTAGGAAGTCATGCCAAATCATCCACACTGATCAACAAGCTTTTATTTATTCCCAAACACATTGGGCATATGGTAGGATGTTTTGTCAAACATCGCCTAAACTAGGCATCTGCTGCTGCTGGAGGTGGCACAAGCCACTCATCTGCTCAAGGCGGCATAAACCAGACACGGCGACAATGGTTTCCGGGCTTACACAGCAATGGCAGAACACTAGCCACAGTCTCGTGCACAACTTGCTCCCCGCCACCAGTGGATGTGCTTGAGCTTGCTTCATCCTTTGCTACATGATCAATCTCACTCACTATCTGCAGCCTGCTAGTAACCAACTCTGTGGCATGTGACACATTGTGTATGGTGCGGACCATGAGCTCTCATGGGCTATATAGAGAGTTTGAATCAGGTTCACAACCAGCAAGCCATCTCTGGCGTTCAAGTTCTGTCGCCTAGACCTTCGATGGATGCCTGGGTGTCGACCTGAGGCCCTGGAGGGCACCATCCAATGAACCCTGCAATGCTGGAGTGGGCAGGCCTGGTCACTCAATCTTTCTCGCCCATGGAGTACATCCCAAAGTCAGCAAAGGAGAAGATAGAATTCATCCTACCTGCACCCACTACATCATCCAGGAAATATATGCTCCCGCCTTGGAACCCTTTGTATAGCACAACGTCGAATGACCTAGAGCAACCTCTTGCAATGGTGACCTAGAGAAGTCTGACCTTTTTTGTGATGATATTTCCTATCCTAGACATGTATAGAAGTGTCAGCAACACTTCTGGATAGAAGTGTCAAAAACATTTCTAGATGTTCTGAGACATTTAGTAAGTGGTGAAACATTCCACTAAGAACATCACACATTCATACTCGAGGTATAGTGTAACCCACATGATTTAATCATCATCATGATTTCACATGTTCAAAGCAATCTTTGGCTATAAATAGCACACCAGCGGTGTGTTCTACTTTAAGTAAACACTCCTCAACCTCGTTTAGGGTCTAGCCCTACATGTGATCAACTAAGTAAAGAACAATAATTGTGAATCATTTTATCCCAGGAAACTTTTATGAATTCCCAAGAGCTATCAGCATGTACCTTTGACATCAACTTTGCACTCCAAGCTCAAAGGATAATCCTTCCCTGGCAATTGTGGCCTCTGACGCCTCCTTCTCTATAAGTGCAAAGCATGTTAGGGGAAAACAACTCAAGGGGAAGCAAAACAACCATTGATAGGGCAGGCCATCTCCAAATCTCAATGTCTCATTGCTAGCTGATGCTGCCCTCCCCTGATATTCCACCAACCTAAAAATCTGCATTAATACAAACCACTGTCCATGTACAGGCTCACTTTCACATAACACATCACACAGGACTCAAATTTACCAAACACAGCTGCCTACTATTATTAACCAATAGCCATAGCATTTTATTTTGTTACACCACCAAGTTCCACTAGTAGACTCCTAAGAGATGAATTTGTCGAGGATGTCAATAGGGGGTACCCCAGCCAACACTCACAACGAGAGGATTCACAAACAAATCGAGGCTCCAGCTCAACGCTCCGACATAAATACGAGATCACCGAGGCACGGTGTCGACCGTGGCCTCGAACACGGAAACAGGGTCCAGCGAATCGATAGGGGCTCGATGACCAGCGACCGTCGAATACAGAAGTAGCGTCGAGCGAATCGACGGGCCTCGAGCGCAAAGGCGTCCCCCGCCGCCTATCACGGGTACGGAAGCCAGGGCATTTAATGCGACTGCCATGCTCCCACCTAACCCGACAGTCACGGGAAGCGTGATGGGGGAACAACAAGGTTGGATGAAGGTACGATTCGGCACAGTGCTGCAGGCATGATATCCCATCACGGCATCCCTCGAGACGCATGAAGTCAGCGCTCCCCCGTAACAAGGCCGCCCGTGCCATCCGACCCTCGAGCAGACACGTTCCTTCCCAGGAAAGGATCGGGCGATGGATGTCAGCGCTTCAACCACCTCAGACATGACTACTGCCACGACGTACAAGCGTGCTCGCGCCTAAGCCAATACAAGATGATGTATAGGAGTTGAATTCGGGAAACATACGCACCATCATCACCAAAGTACCCCATAACGAGACGGCTCGAGGCCACGCCGGTATGGAAGCCTTGAGTAGGCTAGCGCCATACCCCTATTGAGGCTTATTCTAATGCCTACACCCTGTAACCTGGGTCTCCCCTTGGAACTATAAAAAGGGATACTAAGGACGACACAAGAGGGACACACGCAACACACTCATAGAATACGATCCTCACACACCACCATCGGCTAGGACTTAGAACTCTTGGCCACATCCACTTGTATTCACCCCTGCGCAAGCACTTAGGTGCAAGATAATACAGAGTCTCCCCCCCCCCCCCCCCGGGGCGAGGGCCCTCCTCTTCCCCGACCAGGAAAAATTTTTTTTTCATTTTTTTTTCATCATCCCCGAAAGGGGAGAC
>Ga0182004_10002017_pt1 | contig 15530 bp, 15 predicted proteins | sample Sormic07211540_1_FD_120479 | JGI IMG/M metagenome (GOLD analysis project Ga0182004, IMG submission 120479) | Endophyte microbial communities from Sorghum bicolor roots, Mead, Nebraska, USA - 072115-40_1 MetaG | ecosystem: Host-associated > Plants > Roots > Unclassified | place: USA: Nebraska...
GCCTATTGCCTTATACTCTACAGGACCAAGGACTTGACCAGCCATGAGATGATCTGATCCACTACCATGTCTTTGTCCTGGTCAGCAAGAAGAAAGAAAGGGGGCAGCAGATTATGTCTTACACAAATGAACCGTGTTTTAGCATGTACCTGCATCTCTCCATGGTCATCACTTTCAAGAACAATTTGAACAGTAGAAACAAAGCATGTGTCGAAGACTGCTTTAACCACAGCAGCTGGAGCATTCTGAAATATGCAGAGCAGCATTAGAAATAACCACTTTAAAAGAAATGTTTTGCATTGAACTTCATAGAACTTCCAAGATATACAAGACATACTTTGAGTACCATCGTCAAAAGGTCCAGTGAACCTGCAACCAGTCCATCTGGCTGGACCTTGGGCTAGCAAGTAGCAAATCAACCAGAAATTAAAATTGCATAATGTTGGCAGACGTAGAAAGAAAGAACAATGACTGTGGTGTGTAAACTGGCATTAACATCTTACTTTCGCTAAAATGGATCCAATTGTTGGGAGGATTCGAGAAACAAGTGGCTGTAAGCATCCAGGAGAATTCTTGATGGCCTAAAAACTAAGGAATTATGTTAAATGTAACTTTAAGGAGCTCAAAAGCCAGAAAGAAAAACAATTTTTGCTTTCTGCTAACAAATGATAACAGGTGCACAGGGAAATGTTATAGAATGACATAAAATACTGCATAGAGAAACAAACCACATAACCATCATGGAAGTAAAGGATTTGCTTTGAGGCGGTACTAAAATGCTCATAGATGGCATTAAGTGCTTCGAAAAAAAGTATATCACTACCAAATATACATTAACGTTAATTCACCTAACAATTCTTCTTCTAGTCAGCTCCCTAATGCAATAAAAAAGAATTCTGTACATACAGGTTCTCAAAAAAACTATGTATATGTACAGCACTGGAGCTTTCCAGTTCTAACGAAAACATACCTCTAACACTTCGACAGCATCAATGCTGATGAACGGGTCAGCAATGTGTTGTGCCCAAACATCCAGTATGATGGGGGAAATGACAGGCTCAATTAAAGTTGATTGTTCTCCACCTACATTATCATATGAAAAAAAACAGCACACAATTCTAGTGTCGATACTGTATATATAACATCTTTTTGCTACAAAGTGAATACACAAACGTACCAGATTTAATTGCTGATTGCAGGGTTTCTAGAACAAGATGCAGCGTTTCATCAGATGCCTGTTAAAACTCCACATTAGTTATGTCATTTTGAGTCAAAAAAGTCAAGAAAGGCAACATTTGCAATAATAACTACCTGCCGCAGAAGATCAACAAGAGATGAGAGTATGCCCATAATGTTTGGTTGAATCAGATTCTGATTAGACTCTGGTAAAAGTTGGGCCAGTGCCCTACAAGCACCAACTTTAACTGGGGGCGGCCTGCGACATAAATAATTCACAGATAAATGCAACATTCTCCTTGTGCATTTAGAAAGAAAATTACAAGACAAGAATATAGGTCTTACACATCTGAGGCAATTGCATGAGCCGCATTGCATAGATATTGTTCACTGATCCCTTTACTTATCTGTCATGTTTTTTGAATTAAGTTTGCTAAAAATAAAGGAAAACAAAATCAGGAAAAAAAGGAAACTTACCACCGTAGAAAACTTAGCCACATTAGAAAATGCACGCGCATGGAGAAATGGGTACTGATGCACCCCTAAAAATCACAAGATTAGTCATAAAACAGGCCACATGAAGAATTCTCCACCCTAGAGTAGAGAAATATACCTGTTCCCATAATGTCAATTAGCATTTGCTCAAGTAAATCCCGCACATTGTATTTTGTCAAACCAGAATCCTAAACAACAAAAGGCACATTATAAATAAGAGCACAACTTCTATAGTTTATTTTCGTCATTTCAAAAGAAAATAAAATCATAATGAACGACTACTACTTTGCCTCTTAGAGTAATACACCGCTTCATTTACAACAAAAAAAACACTTATTACATCGTACATTATTGAAGATGTCAGGCAATTCCTTCAGCTTTACAGACAGAGAGTTGGGCATTTGGGCAGTTGGCATGAACTGTTACATCTGCCAACTGCAATGCCCATGCAAGATAATAATATAACATAATTGACATATGTTAAGAGCAACTCCAGCAGGAGCCCTCAAAATCAAGGTCCCTTTTTTATTTGAGGGCTCCCCCTACTTTTGAGGTCCTTTTTTTGTTGCATCTGCTCCAACACGAGCCCTTAAATCCATTCCAATAGAAACTGACATATAGGACCCACTCGTCATTCCCTGTTCTTCCTCGCTCCTCAAATCCGTTTGAATATAAACTGACATATAGGACCCACTTGTCATTCCCTATTCTTCCTCCTCACTCTATCTACTGAGCTAGATGCAGACAAGACAGACTACCCTTGCTAGGAGGAGGACAAGGATCCGCTGAAGGTAGCCCAGACGGAACCTGTCCCACGCAGGGAGGAGGACGACGAGGATCCGCCGTGGCTCATCGGGGGAGGACAAGGATCCATCATGGCTCATCAGGGAGGAGGAGGGTAGCCTGGACAAGGAAGAGGCCACCGATCTACTGTGGCTACTGGCTAGTCAGGTAGGGGGAGTGGGGGAGGTCAGTCAAGGCATCTTTGGAGGTGGGGAAGGGCAGTGCTGGACTTGGTCCAGGCACCAGAACTGAGAAAAAGTGCGTGTGTGGGGTGGAAACCTGTCAACTAGTGTATGGAAGGCAGTGGAGACACCTGCAGGAACGAGGGCCATGGAGGTAGATTTGAGGGCCTGCTCATTTTGAGGGCTCAAATAAGGGCCATGTTAGACATGTGTTTTTAACATGGGCCCTCAAATTTTAGTTTAGGGGCCTGTTTAAGGGCCCTAATGGAGTTTTTCTAACAAAAGAACAAAAAAAAAATACATACTCATACGCTGAGATCCCCAGGTTCCCAGCTATGCCCTGTATCCATAACTGTCATATAACCATCTCAAAAACACATATTCCCCATTCCCTTAGTCCCTACCATATCCATTGTTTTAAACCCAACAATCCCATCACTAGGTCATGCACAGAAATGGGAATCTCTCACAAGGCCATCGCAAGTTGAACCATGGTGAGTCCCAGGTGCCTAGCTGTGCAGACTGCAGCAACACAACATCAAGGCTGCTAAACAAGTAGTATGAGGCTTTCCACATTCAAAGTCACATATGTTCAAATGCTACTCCTAGTCAACAAAAAAAACACCACAGTAGGCACATGGGGTCAACAGTTAAATCAAGTTATTTTTGTCGTTGCTTAATGATATATGGGCAAATTATATCAGCCAATTCTCTGTCAAAAAAATCATGCCATCATTATTTTGTTCTGTGTCAAAAATATATCACAATTAAAATTAATAGTCGAACTTGTATGCAGGTTAAGAAAAACTTAAAAAGGGTTCAAAAAGACTTTTCCCTAAACAAGGGGAGTAAAATCTTGCACTACATACCAATAGAAAATCAGTTGATGTAACAAACTGCTCAGCAGAAGCAAAACAAGTATATACCAACCTGCGCTTCAGACAACTGTTCTGACAGTGAACCTAGAGCAAAAAGTGATGCTTCATGCAGCTGCCACAAAGAAAATGTTGCATTAGATAAGACCAGAAACCATCATGAACATAATATCAGCAAAGTTAAATAGAATGTTTGGGGTGATACTAATTATAAAATTTAAAGTTTAAATATGGGTTAATGCTAAACAATACTTAGACTTAGCAAAAGCGATGAATATGATAAGCAATGAAACATCATTCGTAAGAGGTAAGAAGAAACTCAAGCTCCTTTATATCTAATATAACAAAACCAAAAAACTCACTCTCCACCAGTCAGCAGAACCCGCTTCCTTCAATTCTCGTGATTCATGAAAACGCATTTGTGAAGCTTCCAAAATTGAGTCAATTCCATAATCTTCATAAGCCGTTACTACCTCTTCCAGCAAAAGAGACCCTGAAAACCAGTAAGTGAGGAAGTATCGCAACCAAGTGATTGACAAGTTCAAATTCAAGTGTAGATTACAAGGGTCTCTCTTATAAACAAAAGCAGAACTCAAATAAAGACATCTTTGAACTCTTAGGCTTCAAGGCAGTCAGTTACAGTAGTAGCAGAAATTTAGTTCATTAATACTAGCTTCTGCGGTTCTGCCAAAATTTTATGGTTCTTAGAGAAAAAGCAATACACTGGTAAACAGAATTGTGCTGGGTTGCGTGTGTTTACTGGTTTACTCGTTTTTTCTTTTAGTTTTGGTGCTGTGTGGGGTTTTTGGGATTGGTCTCTCAACCCTCCCTTTGTATCATTCTGGTGGGGGCTTCAGGATTGGTCTTTGACCTCTCCCTTGTAGCCCCCTTTTTCTTCTTCTTAATGAAATGACACACAGCTCGAGAAAAAAACAGAATTGCGCTCTTAATAAGCCTACCAAGTAAACAAAAAAAACATCAGTACTGAAGTTTGTACCAGACACACGGCAGCTATAGGTTAGGTCATCCTCATCAGCTACATACTGGTTAGCATCACGAGACCAGCTTTGCACCTAGAAAAAAAAACAATAATGCATAACCATTACATGGATAACAAATAAAAATAAAAAAGAACCGTGAAGAGTGACTAATAGACAAACTATTTGCAAAAGGTAATTCCATTTGCTTTCTTAAATGGCATGTCAAGAAGAAATATAACTCTAAATCGACTCTTAACTTGTTGGCTGTGCTCTGCATTGTACAATTCCACCAATTAAGTGGGGACACCAAAACATAGCTGTGGAAGCCATAATTTAATGTGTGTGTGGTTCACTTCTGTTATACTTAATTAAGTGCAGAACTGCAGAAGTCCAAAGAATGATTCAAAAAGAACAAAGGAAGCATCACATGTGTACAGTTATAGTGTTTCAGCCAGTTCATACCTGTTCTTCAGTTATTTGTTGCAAGGCTATAGTATAGTATGCTAGCTCCTTAATGTTCCCCCCAATGACCTAGTGGAACACCATCGAAAATCAATAAAAACACATGATGCACTAAACAATCATTAGAAAGACAAACCTTTGCTAATCTAGAATTCCCCACAATTGTTGTCCATAGCTCAAATAACTGCAAAAAATGAGAATATAAAGAAATAGTGGCAAATGGAGTGAGGTATAGAAGTTAAAAGGACAAAAAAAATAGTAAAGAAATATCAGTAAAAGGGGAAAGAAAGAACTACCTGAATCTCAAAGGACTCAAGACTTCTTTCACTGCCATCAGAATCATAACTAACAGAATCCAAATCATCTGCACCTTGAATGTATGACAGGTGATAGGTCTTGAAAGACGAAACAAATGTCTGCCACAGTGCAGGAAGAATGGCTGCACAAATTCTCAAATTTATCAGAAATTCAAAGGTCTAAGATCAAGCTAATGCTTAAAATATGATGTATCTATACTTGCCAGAAATTTTAGCTTCAGGCAGTCTAGGAAAGTTCTGGACAAGCTGAAGTAAACATTTGAGCACCTGAGGATAAGACAAGCATAAGAATCACTACTAAATATAAGTGATGCATGCATTCAGACACAACATAGGTTGTATGATGTATATACCTCCATCTGCATGCTCCAGTCATCAGGATTTTGGGACTGCACCGGGGAATTTAGAACTATGGAGAATTGCTCTATTAGTGGATCAAGCATCGAAGTTATCAAACTAGCTGTATCTCTCTGCATCAAAAGTCTCATCAGTTCCCACAATGTGAAGAACAGCAAAAGGAACTCAATAGTAAACAAACAGTTAATCTACCTTATAGACACCACTCATTGATCCAAGCATGGAAATACATGAATGGACTATTGCGAAAGCCTTTGCGCGAAGAGAATTTTCATACAGCTGTTTTCATGGGCAAAAGCAAATGAAATTGTCTTATCAATTTGTCATGAAAACGTTGGACAACAGGAACACAGAAATACTAAAAGAACTCATCTGAACATACATGGGGAGATGATATTATTCTATACAGTGATGGGAATAGCTCTGGCACTAGCTTTGGAACACACGTATCATCTAGATCATCCGATAGAAGGGCTAGGCATCTTAATGCTCCACGAACTGCAAAACGGAAGTTCGATTGTAACATGAAATACTTTTAACTCATTCTTGCTTCAAGAAATGAGATTAGTATAAAATCCAATAATAATTATTATCATATACTCCCTCCATCCCTATATAAATCAACTTCTTGCTATGTATCTAGACAAGTGCTTGTCTAGATACATAGCCAGAAGTTGATTTATTTTGGGACGGAGGGAGTATGCAGTTATAAACACAGTGCTTGAACCATGAGACCATCCTAAGATGAATCTATTCAGATTTGGGGTGCACTGATGGAAAGCAAAGGTATCAGGAGGTAAACCAGTCAGTAAAAACAAGGTGTCCAAATTGGTCAAGCTCTTCAAGAAACTTGCTCAGGATGGACTGATGACACAGATACTTGCCCATTTATCTGTTAACATAATAGGAAATATCAATCATCCATGAACTTGTTATGCAACCCAAGCAACTCTGAGAGCACTGCCACAGATGATCCAAGTCAACGAATAATCCCACTTCCCAGAATAGCTCTACACCGGTCCACACCAACAAAATAACTCCCATCATTCCAGCCTTCCTTGCATCACCATAGGGATACCTGTGCTTCAAAGATGACCAGAAACACCAACAAATGGACTAAGCATCGAGGGCAAACAACTGAGGAGAAGCTCTTGGAGCGCATGGGCTCCCGCAGAGTACCAAAGGATACTTTCATTTGCCACTGCTTGAAAGACCCACCAGAACATTAGGATTGACTCCATTTAAGAAGCACTGGTGCTTCCAAAGTTCCCAAGCCACAAGGATTATCAAGGAGTTCAGGCCATCTTGCTGATCTTTAGGATTTGGCACCGCGAACTCGAAAAATGGGTTGCTGAAGTTTAGTGGAGACAAATTAACCAAGCCCAACTTCTGAAATATGAGCTTCCAGACTTTCTGAGCGAATAAGCAAGAGACAAGTAAAATGCTCAATCATTTCATTGGCTTGGTCACATATGGGACAGCCTCACAGGCACAAGGATCTGGCAGACCCCATTTGGCAAGACGGTTGACGATCAAACATCGATTGTTCACAGCTACCATAAGGAAAACTTGCATTGCAGTGGTGCCCATGTTTTTCCAAACTCTCTTCCAAGGCACAAATTTGATTGATCCAAAGAAATATCTGTTGTATGACTTACAGGAGTAGCAAACCGACCTTGTGAGTTTCTAGACAAGCTTATCAGGGACATCATGCTGCAATATCAAACCATCAAAAGTCCCAAATTTGCAGGCATTCTACTATGGCCTGAATAGTGAGAACTCTGATATCTTGCACTATGGTCCCGGGAATTATTACAGAAACAACTCAACTGGAGGACCTTATGTTATTGGGAGATTGACAGGATCGAGTTTAAGCTCCAGGACCATTAATAAACCCCTAAAACAGCTGCATATCTGTACGTCAATATAGCACGAAGCAAGAAAAGTTATTTACCTCCATTCCCATTGCTTTGATCACCAATTAACTTTAAGAGAACTGGAAGCAACTCAGGCCAGTCTTCAGGCCAGTCTTGCTGTCCAATAGCTGCTACAGCCATGCTAATAGCAGTGCGAATTTTCCCATTAGAATCATCCAATGAGGTAAGCAGGAGCTGCCGTATGACCACCTGAAGCAAAACAGCATTGGGAGGAATGTTAATTAGATACAACACAGGTATTTAACAATATAAAATTCAAGAATTCATGTGGTAGTCTATTGTTCTTGTAACATACATACAGCATAATGATGGTATTAATTACAATAACAGATGCCCAAGCGAGATCATAAAGACCTCTGGTCTGTTTGAATGTACAGGAAAACATCATCTTCACAAATGGACAGAAAGGAATGTAACAAGTTCAATCTCACTTCGCATAAAGAAAAAACATTGCTCAAGAAATCAACATAGAACAGCCTAGATGCCATCACCTCTATTTTCCTTCGGGCTCTAGTTGGGCTCATCTTTTTTATTTTATTACATTCAAAACTTATTTCCCTGCTCTTCTCATAGAAAACTACCATCAATTCAATAATCCAAGAATAAAACATCAAAATGAAATGTCCCCACATTAGAAAAAAGGAGAATGCTATATATCAGGCAATTGAGGGACCCTTTGGCACAGCTCCAAGCCCCAATTTCACTCACAGTTTCCGCAGAGCGCTGCCAAACACTTAAAATGCAACTGGATTCTGGTGGGGAGCTGACAAGAATCACTTCTCCATTTGCACTACAAGCTGGGAGCTAAAAAACCCACTTCCCGCTGCTCCCCATTCATTTGCCACAGGCATCACTTCAGAATTTATTCTCACCTGCTCCCCACCAGAATCAATCCTTCGGAGAATCAGGAAGTGAATACCAGAGTGGCCGTGAGATTTTGTTTTCCCTCAGGTGGCACTCCCAGCTGTCCATCTTGCATCAAATGACTTCAAGCTATGTTCGTTCATCTGTGTACTGCTGCTTCCTGAGATAAACACCACAATCCCCAGCACTCACCTCCACCCTCAGCAAATTGTGCCTTCCATGGCCTCTTGCGAGCCATTTGGCTGTCTGACGCGATCCGCCGCCAGCAGTGCTCCTACCACCTCACTGCACCAACCCCAGACATGCCACCACCATCAGCCGGCCTGCCTCCCCTGGAGCTTCCTCTAAGTCTGCAAGCCATGGGAGTTCTCTCCCCAGAAGCACAAATGATCTGACCAGGCCAGGTCCCACCAACATCCGCACCTGTCTAGCCCAGTGTAAAGACTAAAGAGGTGTTGGACAAACAATGATGAGTATAGGTTGTATCAGTTTTAAAATTTATTCCAAAAATTGGATACCATTCCCCATTCTTGCAGTTTTTCAAACCTGTAACTTTTTAAATCAATTTTTTATTAAAGATCAAAACGGCAAGCCAAGGAAGCAATGAAACAAAGGGCACATTCTAACTCGAGTCCTATTTTGCTGGTACCTTTTCTGAAGCGGAAACAACAGGAGGCACAAAATTCTCTTCATCTTCCTGCCAATGCTGCTTGATGAACTGCTTTAGTAAGACAGCAGCCAGGTAGCAAGTTGTAAAGGAACAACAAAAAAAAGCAAAAGCTAGTCCAACTCATGAAAAAAGGAAATCTGAAAATAAGACAGTATTCAACCCAACATTTTGATAAAAAAACAATGTACATAAATGGCTGGAAGGATATCTGACGTAAACCAAATGGGATCTCTTTGTTGATGGTGACTTTTGTAAGGGCAGCTCCATATCCTGAGAAAAAACATTACAGAAAAAGAAAAGATAGGCTATTGTCAGTTGATGGCACTTCATGTGTCAAAGAATTGTGATGAACCCAAATCTAGCAAAAGGTTTCAACCTGATTGGCAAATAATTGACAGATATAACAGACCAAAATTGAATATGTGGATGTGAATGCTAAGTATGGTTACTAGTTGCAACAGCATGGTAATTCTATGACCACCTCAGTTAACAACAACACGAGGTCCTGTAGGAATGGTGCTCGGATCAATCACACTTTCAGTGCTAAAAAGAGTATGTGCCACTTCTAACAGAATGTAAGCAGCATCAATGAAGTTGCCATGCACTACAGTGGGGCCAGGTTCCCTGTTGTCAAGTTGCGCTGTGAACTGGATTAGTTAGTTACGATTTTGCCTCTAGAGACTTGGACATGGATAGAGACGTTGTTGCACAGATATTATCATATTAAAACGTATAGAAGTTGTGTTCCTGGGAAGGAGTGTACATAGAGCAAAGCAATCCCAATCAGCGGCCTTAGCAACCAGAGCAATGCTGCACTTACGTGCAGCACTCCCGAACAGGGCAATGCTGCGGCAGCAAACCAGGCTCAACCGATAAAACAATCATCATTCCTGAAGTCACTGCTCACACGCCTAGGGGATCCCATAAACTCTCAGCTCGCTCCTCAGCTCCAACAACTCTCAGCTCTCACTAGTAAATCCGTAGTATCTGCAGCCGAAATGTCACTAGAAAGCGGCCCAAAATTCGAGCAGAAAGCAGCTTCTGGCCAACGCGTGAAGCTGAATTGCTCGACTCTTCAGTTACAAGTCAATCGTCGACGAGAGAGAGGGGGGGAAAGGTGGGAGGTGGCGAACCAGGGAGAAGCGAGGCCTGGCGGAGCGACTCCTCGGCGAAGGCGCGGACGTCGCGCGCGGTGTCGAGCGTGGCCGTCAGGCACTCCACCAGCCACCGCTGGTCACCGTGCGCCTCCATCTGAACCGCTGGCGCCGCTAGGGTTCGGGCTCCGGGGAGCTCAGTACGAGCGCGCTCCTCCTTTTAGTTTCGAAATGGGATCACGCGGCACGGTGGTTGTGGCGAGAGGGATCCGGCGGGACTCGGGGGTTTTAGTCTAGGGTTTATATAACGAAGAGGGGAAAAGCAGGAGGAGACGGAAGAAGAGACGAGAGAGGTGGCGGCCGGGAAGGGGAAGAGGAAGAAGGTGGGATCGGGAGGAAATAGAGATGGGCCACCCGGAGGCGAGGGCGGGGATTTGGGAAGGGTTTGGTTGGGCCCGGTGTGAGCTCATGTTGGGCTGGCCCCACCTGCCAGCCTGGTTAGCTCCAACCAACCAAACGTTTCGCATTTTGAAGCTGCCGCGCTCCGTCCGGTTCTCGATGGCGGGAAAGGATGGCTCTATGTAAACTATTGATTGATGAATTAATAGAGAAAGAGAAAGGGACACATCTTGTTGATTAATGAACGCATGATGAGAAAAGGCACATGAGGGTTTCGCAAGGGCCTCTCGCGCGAGCCGAGAGGCGCCGCCGCTGCTGCCACTGGTTGCGGCCCCCGTTCCCTCGCCTCCGGCCTCGCTGCCGGTGGTAACATGGAGCGGGGGTCCATCTCGTTTGTAATTTCTCTGTCTTCATAGAGTCTTGGTCGAGTCCACCTAGGTCTAGGGTTTGCTTACCATCGATGTTCGGCGACGGAGTTAAGGTTTTTCTGGAGGAGTGTGACTCCTTTGCGGCTTGGTTTTCCTGGCGACGCTGGCGATGCGGAAGCGGCGGGGGCGCAGCGGAATAATTTTTTCCAGCTTTTTCCGTTCTCTGATGGCTATCTACTCCGACGTCATCGGAGAGGCTGGGAGACCTCTCTTGGAGTTGAGGGCCGGCGCATCGTTGTCTTCCTCAGATGATGATGTTGTTGATCCTGTTAATCTCAAGAAAGATGTTTGTTGGTGAAAACCTGAGCTTTGCTCGGGTTGCTGGCGATGGAATCGAAGGATGCGTTGTGGGTACAGGAGTTGGCCGATGCGCCTTGGAGGCAACGTCGGCTGATTCGCCTAGAAGTAAGTCCTCCTATGCGGCCTCCACCTTGTGGAGTGGGGCTCTAGTGCCCGACGACGACTGGGATGCGGCTTCGATGGCAGTGACAGATGGATCTCTGAAGGCTTCGAGGAAGATGAACAGGAGTTTTCAACTTTTTTGTAATTTTGCTTTTCTTTGGCATGTTATCTGTAAAAGGGTCGGTGTAATGCGTTAAGATCAATACATGTTCCTTCTAAAAAAACGAACGCATGATGAGCTGCAGTTTCAGATCAGCAAGAAACAATTTCTGTTCAATGGAGATCAACGTGTGCAGGAGATGGATGGACGGAGATCAGTGGAACTTGTTTAATCAGGATGAGTACTGCACGGTGAATTAAATGATTTGAGAGTATCTCCAAGAGATTAGTCAAATTATTTTGTAAAGTTAAATATAGCTAATATTAGGAAAAAAAATTCATCCCCAACAGATTTGCTATGTGATTTTGTAAAATAGCATACAAGTCATCCCTGATTTTTCGCTCGCCATTGAAAGCAAACTTCGGACGCTGGCTATCCAGAGAATTCCCTCGCGACTTGCCTGCCTGCGCGCCCATAATCTCCCTTCCTACGCATGTGAGATTCTTTTTGTGCGCACGTCGAAGATTCCCGCCGCCGCCGCTGTCGTCTCCCCCTCGGGTAGTAGCCTCTCCTAGGTCTTGTTTACTTCCAAAAAATTTCTGCAAAATATAAATAGTAGCACTTTCGTTTGTATTTGACAAATATTGTCCAATTATAGACTAACTAGGCTCAAAAGATTCATCTCGTCAATTCCGACCAAACTGTGCAATTAATTTTTATTTTTATCTATATTTAATACTTCATGCATACGTCTAAACATTTGATGTGATGGGGAATCTAAAAAATTTTGCAAAATTTTTGGGTAAGGCTTGGAGATGAAAATTTTTTTAGGTGTCACATCGGATGTGTCGGAATGATGTCGGGAGGAGTTTTTAAAAACTAATAAAAAAACAAATTACATAACTCGTCTGGAAACTTCAAGATAAATCTATTAAGCATAATTAATCTCTCATTAGCACATATGGATTACTGTAGCACTTAAGGCTAATCATGGACTATATAGGCTTAAAAGATTCATCTCGTGATTTTCAACCAAACTGTGTAATTAGTTTATTTTTTTATCTATATTTAATGTTTCGTGCTTTTGTCCAAAGATTCGATGGGATGGATGAAAAAATTTTAGGTGGGTAACTAAACAGGGTCTAGCTAAACAAGGCCCTAGTGTCTTGGAGTTGCTCTCACAACATGAAGAGTTGTTTTTGTTTTGGACAACAAGCATGTTGATATGAGGAGCTTTCAATAGAAGATAGAAGATATATGAGCTGCATATCGATCACTCATCAAGCTGCGTGACATTGTAAGGCACAAACATGCTTGCTAGAGTAAACTACTAGTACTAAACCACAGCTGCTTCAGCTTGCCGTCCACGTGCTTGACGAGAGACCTCGTCGATGAACGCCTGAACATGCCGGTCCGACGACCCTCCTGGCGTCACTGCGGCCCGCGCCGCCGCGCTCCAGGACTTAGCGTTGGCGAGCATGGCGTCAGCCTCTGGCCCTGTCGTTGCTGCATCCACAGCCTCGCGCACACCCTCCCGCCGCAGCGGGGCGCGGAGGTGGACGCCCATCCTAAGCTCGTCGACCAGGAACTTGGCGTCCGTGCACTGGTCGCCCCACTGTGGGAAAGCCAGCACGGGAACACCGGCGGCGACCGTCTCGAGCGTGGAGTTCCACCCGCAGTGCGTCAGGAAGCACGCCGTGGAGGCGTGCGCCAGCACGCGGTCCTGCGGGCTCCACGGCACGACCATGCCGCGACCGGCGACGGCGTCAAGGAACCCCTCGGGGAGCAAAGGGCGAGTGTCCGGCCGCACCACCCATAGGAAGGGCCGGCCGGTGGACGCGAGCCCGTGCGCCATCTCCGCGATCACCTCGGCGGAGAGCACTACCATGCTCCCGACCGACGCGTACACCACGGAGCGCGGCGCCTGCGCGTCCAGCCATCCGACGCAGTCGTCCGACGCCTTGATGAGGTCGCCGCGCAGCGGGACGTCGTCCTGGCCAGCGAGTTCGACGAGAGGGCCGACGGGGATCAGCTGCGGAGGGCGCGGCCTGACGCTCGGGAGCGCGGTGACCACATCGCGTTCCAGCTCGTCGAACGAGTTGACGAACACCCACGACGCCTTGCCCATGTTGCGGAACTGGTCCTGGATCGTGTCGCCGAGGACCTTGTACGGGTGCGACGCGAGCAGGAACGACGGCACGTCGACGACGGACAGCGTCGGGAGGCCCGGGAGCGTGAACCGGGCTTCGAGGTCGTCCTCGTGCGGGAACTCCGCCAGCCCGTGCGCGAAGTGGTAGTAGATCGAGAACACCGCGCACGACTGCACCCACAGCACCGCCGAGGGGATGCCAGCGTCGGCCGCGACGTCGGTCACCCACGGCAGGAACGGGTTCCCGATGACGCACGCCACCGGCCGCCCTGCTTCCGCCTGGCGCCTGAGCAGGTCCGCCAAAGCCAGCCGCCCGTCGGTCTCAAGGCGCCGCAGGTAGCCTTTGAGGTCCGGCAGTGTCTTGTCGAAAGGGTCGCCCAGGAAATCGAACCGGATGCGGCCGGCGCCGAAGGGCACGCCGTCGCCGCCAGCCGACACCCCCGAGGCGGCGGCGAGATCGTCGCGGATGACGGAGGACGAGGAGCAGGTGACGAGGACGCCCTTGGCCGCGATGCGCTTGGCGAGGCGGAGCATGGGGTTGATGTGGCCTTGGCTCGGGTAGCAGATGAGGAGGACGTGGACGTGGGGCGTGACCTCCTCAGCCATGGCTGCGTACGTGTGCGAGCTCTCTTGCGACCTTGCGAGAGAAATAGAGAATGGAGCTGGCTAGTGTCTCTGGGTTTTCGTGCCTTCGCTCCGTCCATTCTCCTCGTCTACATTCATTTATAGTGCCTTCGCCCCGGCGATGATATGCCGTGCAAGTGCAACCCAATGTACGGGCACATATGTCATATGTGCAACTATTTTATTGCATCCGCGAAGTTGCAGGAGGCTTTCCAGTTGCTTTTTTTTTTCTTAATTTGTTCCTCAAGGAAGAGCCTGAGCGTTGAAGTCTTGAATGTGGAATTTTGACTGTGTTAGTAAGATATTGTGCTTTTTATGGTGGTGAGCATCTATCTCCTCTTCTATTCTATCTTAATTAAAAAGAACAAAAGTAAGACTATCAAATGATGCGATATTTTTTAGGGTCACCTCGAAGGGTGCAAAAACAAATAAAGAATAAGAAAAGATTTCTGATGTAAATATACAATAGAGAAACAATATATAAATATGGAGGTGGAAGGGCGAAATAAAAATAAAGAATAGAAAAAGATTTCCGATGTAAAATGGTCTTCTGTGGCCGTGCGACAATTTCGGCAACCTACAATTACGGCAACAAAAATCAACTACCCATAAAATCACCGTGATTATGGAGTGCTTTCCATAATTCCATCCTCACCAAAATCAATCAGGCACATGACCTCTTTCATCGCCATCTTGTTTATTCGGTGATGGTGTAGGGCGCAATCAAGGAGGATGCGTCGATGTGAGGTGCTGGCGGGCCTCCTCGGTCCCGCGGGGCACCAACGAACTGTGAACCAAGGACCATTGCCATGGCGTTGCCCCTGCAGGATGGCGCCACCGCCAAGCTCTGTGGCAATGCGCCGGCCACGCGGCCGCCGACGCAGGTCAGTGAACGGCTCTTGTCGTTGGGTCAAGACAGCGACGGTGGCCCTCACGCAGTAGACACGCATAATCCCTCCGGCCTCCGCACACTCGCAGCCACATCCGCATCTGATCCCGACTCCGCACCGCATGTGGCACCCCATGACCTACCCTCCTGCAGAACGAACGGCGGGCGGCCGGTGGTGACGCAGTCAGGCGGCGCCCCCTCCCAGCTCCAGGCCGGAAGGCGGTATGTTGGAGCAGGAGCTCTTGTAATCGTGTCAGGGACTATGTATCCATGTTAGTTGCATTAGTTTGTTGCTTAGGTGCATGAACATGTTTATGTAAGCGTAGAATCGCGGGCAGCGGTGGAGA
>Ga0182004_10002018_pt1 | contig 15524 bp, 13 predicted proteins | sample Sormic07211540_1_FD_120479 | JGI IMG/M metagenome (GOLD analysis project Ga0182004, IMG submission 120479) | Endophyte microbial communities from Sorghum bicolor roots, Mead, Nebraska, USA - 072115-40_1 MetaG | ecosystem: Host-associated > Plants > Roots > Unclassified | place: USA: Nebraska...
CCGCAGCGGCATGTGTTCTAGACACGCAACACACAGGGACGTCTAAATAATTAATAGCCAGGATGACCAGCAAAATCGCCTACCATACAGTTTTGACTCTCGTTCTTCACGAAACCGGCTTTGGCTGTTTTTAACTGTTGTCAGCCGGTGAGTAGTCACAAACCAATTTGGGTTGGTTTTCCCAAGACTTTGCAAATTCAGCCTATATTTTCATTTCCTGGTCTAAACTTTGGCTTCCTGATCACAATTTTGGTGTCAACACTACTATACCCCTTCTGATCAGGTACATGTACATCTATATACGTGCAGGCCGCAACAGGCAAATTGGACACACACTGCAAGTGACGTTTCGTGAGGTTCATCGCTAGCACGATCCGATGGCTTCCAGGCAGCCAGAGGACGATGATGCACAAGAAGGCGCCGCAGCACCGGTGACGCCGCCGCCTCACGCCGCCGACGTAGTGGAGACCGTCGCCCCTTCGCCGCCCCTCGAGACCAGGTGGCCACCGTTCGCGCTCCGCCGGTACGCCGACGGCTTCTGGTTGCCGGAGGTGACAACGAAGGAGGGCTTGCCAGCCGTCCATTCCTGCTTCACGCCAAGGCCCACCGACGTGATCCTCGCAAGCTTCCCCAAGTCCGGCACCACCTGGCTCAAGGCGCTCGCCTTCGCGACGCTGAAGCGGTCGACGCACCCGCCGTCCGACGGCGACCACCCGCTGCGCCACCGCAGCCCCCATGATTGCGTCCGGTTCCTCGGGATCGATCTCAACGACAAGAACAAGGACGAGTTCGAGGCGCTCCCGTCCCCGCGCGTGCTCGCCACGCACCTCCCCTACTCCCTGCTTCCCGGCAGCATCACCGGAGAGGAGAGCTCAGGGTGCCGGATCGTGTACGTCTGCCGGGAACCCAAGGACGCGCTGGTCTCCTACTGGCAGTTCACGACGAAGGCGGCGCTGGCGAGGGGAGTTGACGACGTCCTCCGGTCGTTCACCATCCAGGAGGCGTTGGAGCTGTTCTGCGACGGCCGGTGTCCGGGCGGCCCGCAGTGGCAGCATGTTCTCCAGTACTGGGAGGAGAGCTTGAGGAGGCCTGACAGGGTGCTGTTCTTTCGGTACGAGGAGATGCTGCTTGAGCCTGAGAGTCATGTCAGGAAGCTAGCGAAGTTCATGGGCTGTGAGTTTTCTGAAGATGAGGAGGAGGACGGAGTGGTGAGCGCCATCGTGGAGCTGTGTAGCCTAGGCAAGCTGAGGAACGTGGAGGTGAACAAGAATGGAAGCACTAGGTTGGGGACCAAGAAGAAATCTTCTTCAGAAAGGGTGTTGCTGGGGACTGGAGCAACCACATGACGCCGGAGATGGCGCAGAGGCTGGACAAGGTCGTTGAGGATGCATTGCAAGGGACTGGATTCGCCTTCTCGGGCACAATGTGAACAACTCTTGACTCATAATGCAGTACCCGGTTGCAAACTGCATAATCGTACTGTCTTAGTGGTTTGTAATTTGTGCTACGAGATTTTTCTCATAGCTGACTTGTAATTCTCATTCATCTTAATAAAAAACAGGCTATATTCTCGATCGTGAAAAAAAACTGCATAATCTGAAGATCAACTAGTTTTATTGGTCTTGCATAATCTGAAGATCAACTAGTTTATTGGTCTTGGTGGTTGTAAAACACACGATTTCAAAAGTTGAGGGAGATAATTTGCTTGGTTTTATAGTTTATATAAGGGAGGAAAAATGGACTCTGCTCTCAGGCTTTGTTTAATTCCAAAAACTTTTTACTTTTTAGTTCTAAGGTTAAAAGATTTATCTTATGATTTACAGACAAATTATATAATTAGTTTTTATTTAAGTTTATATTTAATGCTTTCATATATCGTAAAATTCGATGCGACGTGAGCTAAAAGGCCTCACATCCGCAAACCGCAAGCCAGCCAAGACTAAAGAAATGGGCCCAGTGGTCTGATCCGGCGGTCCGGCCAGACCACGCGACGGCACGAGTCGGACGGAAGAGGGAGCAGAGCTGAGCTGTGGTCTGTTGCTGTGGGGTAACACAGCGAGCTGACGGCGACATGCGTCCGGCGAGCTGAGCTGTAGCCTGTTGCTGTGGGGTAACACAGCGAGCTGACGGCGACATGCGTCCGGCGAGCTGAGCTGTGACCTGTGGCTGTGGGGTAACACAGCGAGCTGACGGCGACATGCGTCCGGCGAGCTGAGCTGTGGCCTGTGGCTGTGGGGTAACACAGTACCTGCCCCCGGCTTCTCCTCTCCCACGGCCACGCCGACCGCGAGGACGACTCCGCGCCCGCAGACGCCTTCTTCTCTGTCTCCAACTCTAGGAGCTGCTGCATCAGGGGTGAACGCGGCCAGTTTGCCGGGCACCAACACGGCCGTCGCCGGCATCGACTTTCCTGGTGCGCAAAATCCCTCTCCCTTTCCCGTCAATCTCTCCCCTCTCCCAGACTCCCAGCGCACTCCTCCGCATAATGGGGACTCTCGGTGCGAATTGAAGGGTAGTAGACTCTGAAAACTCTCGCTGCTACTTGGGGTTGAGGACACCTGATGTTATAAGCATGAGGCATGAACATGAACCTTCCGGCAACGATCGGTCCAGCCTACTTCTTGTAGTCGCGGTTAGTTCATAGCTGGGCTTCATGTGGGACTTGCTAGTGGCTAGTGTATATTTCCTGCATATGAATTAGATTATCTCAACATATGAATTAGATTAGAAATTATCTCAAGTATTTGTAGATTATGTTTTTTTTTCATAAATGTTTTCTTCAGTGGATTGGATGCTATAGTATGCTTGCGTTGGATCTGTTAGTGTCCACATTTTGTGTTTTCTTTCTTCTCTCTCCGAAAAACTTCAAAGATAGCTAGTTGACAAAGGTACCAGATCTATGTATCTCATTCTTTTAGAAAGATATGCTAAGTATCCATCTCAACTGAACTTTGCTGCCGGGGTGAAAATGGTGTATGGATTCTACAGTGAGCAAAATGAAACCATATGGAGTCTGCCCTCGGCACAGATTAGTAGAGAAATAAGCAAATAGTCACAACTATAGGGTACTGCTGATCCTTTTCCGGTGAGTGGAACATACATATAACAATAGAAGGTTTCAAGTACGGGGAATAGTATAGAACGAAATTAAGCTGTGACAAAGGAACAAACATGGTCGAATGTATTATTGTGAATTAGAGAGTCAAGTCAGTGAATGGAATAGCAGGCGCAGTTACAGTATCTCATTAGCTGTTTAACCTCTTGCAAGCCAGAATTGTACTAGTCCCTATATTCTGGTTCAGATGGACAGTTCCGCTGTGAAGAAATTACCAGAGCCAATTCAATTTATTAATTATGTTCTTCATTTGACATTCAGTCACCAATTAGGATTTTTTAGACGAATGGTCAGGTGCTCTTCCGCTTCGTTAAGTAGATAGCTAAAGCAATATATACAGGAGGTTAACAATTAGGATTTTGGTTGTGCCCACTGCCAAGTAACAAAAATTGCTGCTGAGCTGTATACATCTTACTTGAAACAGGTTCAGATTGGTAGCTCGAGTGTAAGATATTTGTGCCTTATGACAAATGCTCGGACAGGTTAAGAAATCTAGCTCAGAATAACCTAATGACCTTGTCTTGAGTCGGCTTGCCTTAACTTGGAGCAATAATCCAATCTTAAGCAAAACTAGTATTGTGCACAACTTCTGAACACCTTTAAGTATTACTCCACTGTTTTGCAATGCAATCAATTTCTTTGGTGATGTTCATTGAATGATTCCAGATTAGATGGTAACTTGTGTACCATCGTCTTTTAGTGTAACTTGGTTTCTCTGTTATAACTTACTCCCTCTGTCTCTGAAAACTTCAATTCTTAAAATCCATATCAGTCAAACCTTTTTAAGTTTGACCAACTTTATAGAAAAGAGCATCAATATATATAACATAAAAATGAGTATCTTATAAAAATATATTCTATGATACATCTAATGGTACTATAAATCTTAGCATTCTTTTCTAGAAATTCGGTCGAAGTTTAGAAAGTTTGACTTAAGACAACTCTAGGAATTGAAACTTTCAGGGACAGAGGGAGTAAAATTGAGACAAGGCTTTCCTCATGCAATCCTTTTTGTGCACCCTCGTCCACATGCAGGCTGCAGCAAGCAACTGGACTGGACACACAGCACTAGTGACCTCGCTTTTGAAATTCACCAATAGGACGATGGCTTCCAGGCACTCAGAGAACAATGCACAAGGAGCAGCGCTGTTGACGACTCCTCACACTAACATATCCAGGATCATCCATTCGTTGCCCCTCGAGACCAGGTGGCCAACACTCTCGGTTCGCCAGTATGCTAGCTTTTGGCTGGCCGAGGTAACATTGAAGACAGGCTTTCCACTCGTCCATTCATGCTTCGAGCCAAGGCCCACTGACGTATTCCTTGCAAGCTTCCCCAAGTCTGGCACCACTTGGCTCAAGGCTCTCGTCTTTGCAACGCTCAAGCGGTCCACACATGTGCCGTTCGACGGCGACCATCCACTGCGCCATTGCAGCCCCCATGACATCGTCAGGTTCCTTGAAATTGAATTCAACACAAGGGATGAGTTTGAAGCGGTCCCTTCCCCGCGCGTGCTGGCCACACACCTTCCCTACTCCTTGCTGCCTAACTGCATCACCGGAGAGGAGAGCTCAGGGTGCCGGATCGTGTACGTCTGCCGGGAACCCAAGGACGCGCTGGTCTCCTACTGGCTGTTCACGAAGAAGGCGGCGCTGGCGAGGGGAGTTGACGACGTCCGGTCGACGTTCACCATCCAGGAGGCGTTGGAGCTGTTCTGCGACGGCCGGTGTCCGGGCGGCCCGCAGTGGCAGCATGTCCTCCAGTACTGGGAGGAGAGCTTGAGGAGGCCTGACAGGGTGCTGTTCTTTCGGTACGAGGAGATGCTGCTTGAGCCTGAGAGTCATGTCAGGAAGCTAGCGAAGTTCATGGGCTGCGAGTTTTCTGAGGAGGAAGAGGAGAGCGGGGTGGTGAGCGCCATCGTGGAGCTGTGTAGCCTGGCTAAGCTGAGGGACATGGAGGTGAACAGAAATGGAAGCACTAGGATGGGGATCAAGAACGAAAGCTTCTTCAGGATGGGAGTTGCTGGGGACTGGAGCAATCACATGACGCCAGAGATGGCGCAGAGGCTGGACAAAGTCGTTGAGGATGCATTGCAAGGGACTGGATTCACCTTCACGAGCACAGCATGAGCCGCTCTTGGTTGCAAAGTGCCGAATGTCAAAAAGATCAGCTAGTTTTATCAGTATTGCTGGTTGTAGAAATCATGCGACCCATATGGTGAATATTCTGCTTCTGAGTGATGGAGGAAAGTTGTGGACTTCACCTTACATGGAATTAATTTATGTACAACTCATTTGTAGGCCTTGTTTAGTCCGAAAACTTTTTGGTTTTCGGAACTTTCGTTTTTATTTGACAAACATTGTCCAATCATAAAGTAACTAGGCTTAAAAGATTCATCTCGCGATTTACAGGTAAACTGTGCAATTAGTTTTTGTTTTCATCTATATTTAGTGTTTCATGCATGTGCCGCAAGATTCGATGTGACGGGGAATCTTGAAAAGTTTTTGGATTTTGGGGTGAACTAAACAAGGCCGTAGTTTGTCATGTTGTCATATCGAGTGTATGTTGTTTGCCTATTTTTTTTAATTCAGCCTGTTTGTTTCTCTTTTCAGCTGTACTTTTTCTCACAATAAATCAGCCAACAGTAATTTCAGTCATATCTTGTGGATGAGTGTTTGCGTATGTATTGTATAATTTGTAAAAAGAAAATTCATATGTGTTACTATGTAAGTACACCATAAATTCATGTGTACTGGAGCTTAATAAAATCTTGGAGACTCTTTGGTGCTAAATGTGGACTAGGGGATTGTGGCAACAATCAAATACCACCAGAAAAATTCGGTTGTCTCTTTGCCTTGCTCGTTGTTTGCTTTACTTCTTGTTGATTGCAAGTTCCTTTGTTTGGTAACTAGGGTTGATTTGTGGGAGTGCTTAGCATAGGTTACTTGTTGCAATTACGGATATCTATCTTACTATGTCATGGCATGTATTTCATTAAGACCATGTTTAGTTCGTGAAAATTTTTGGCTTTAGCTACTGTAGCACTTTCGTTGTATTTGACAATTATTGTTGAATCATGGACTAACTAGGCTCAAAAGATCCGTCTCACAAATTATATGCAAATTGTGCAATTAGTTTTTGTTTTTATCTATATTTAATGCTCTATGCATACATTAATAAATTTGATGTGATGGAAAATCTTAAAAAATTTTAGAAACTAAACCAGAACTAAGAGCGGGTAGAAAAGGTCAAATACGAAGTAAAAAAAAGAGCAAGAAGAATGGTAAACTCAAGATTACTACTAGACTGTAGCTCAACTGGGGCAACACATACAGTGCTATTACATAAAAGCTTAAGCGACATCGCAGACTATCCTTCCCACTAGAGGAGCACCAACAACGTCCGAAGGCGTGCGTATCCCGTCGCTAAGCACTCTTATTCATTTGGCTCATAAGTCATGGCAGAAAATACTGTTAGCTGATTATTGTGAGAGAAAAACACTACTGGATGATTCGGCTGATAAGCTCAAAAAGAAATAAGTTTTTTCTTGTTTATTTTTAAAAATACAAAACATCCAGACTCAAAGTAATTTTAAACCTAGCTGGCTAGCTAGCATGGTGTACGCTCAAACCACATCATCGGACGCACTGATTAAGCGAGGCCTACTTCCTAGAATCACGGGCGGATCATTATTGTCAGGGGCAAAAAAGACACAGGTTGGCTTTTAAAATTTGCCCAACCAAAAATTTCGCAAGCCTTGGCTATCATTTGGTTGGCTACCAAAATTTGACATCCCTCTCACATTTGGCTTGCTAAATCCGTAGCTATTTTATATCTAGGTTTGGGTTGCTGAATCTTTGGCATAGCAAATTTTAGTTGCAAACCAGCCGTCCCTACTGAAACAGTAGTGTGTATTTCGGCTCTGAAAGATGGGCCAAAATCCACTCGCTGCCATTCCACCATTGGGCCGCTCGTCCAAAATCGCGTCACGGCCCAAAACAGTCAACGGCCTCGGTGTTGGTCGGAAGTGGACGGCTGGCTTGCTGAGTCAGACAGACGGAGACGGAGTGCTAGGGGTGCTAGCTACCGGCGGGCGGGCGGGCGGCCGGGATGGCGTCGGGCTCCGGCGGCGGCGGGAGCGACTTCTCCGTGTTCGTGGTGGGCTCCGACTTCGCGACCGACGCCGGCGCCGCGCTCCTCGCACCCGCCGACCGCGAGGTGTGGCACGACTGCCTCCCCGACCTCGCCGAGGCGGACGCCTGCTTCTTCGACCTCGAGGAGCGCCAGGTCGTGCGTGTCCAGGGCACCGATCGGGCCGGCCGAACCGTCGTCCGCATCGTCGGCAAGTTCTTCCCGGGTGCGCGAATCCACCACGTAGTCTTCGTTAATCGGCCTCCTTACAGTTGCAGTCCTTCCACTGCTCTTTTAGGGGTTTTTGTCAATTCATGATTGGGGATGCTTCATGCGCTTATAGTATTTGATGATTTATTTAGGTGTGAGCTTACCAGTAACAATTGCTTCAAACTAGATCTCTTCCCGGCCGATAGTTTATACCTGACTTGAGGTGAATTTTTAGGTGAAATCAGAATCCCATCCAGCAAGTACCTACAGTAACGATTGCTGTTGCAGATTGAGGACTGCGTACCAACCAACCTTTATTCAATGGATGATAGATCATATGCTACCTTTTTAACTCAACTCGGATCTGTGTTATCCAAAAACAAAATTCAGATATGTGGATCGTTTGATTGAATTTATCATAAATTTAGGTTCCCAGCGTAACATCCACACCCTATTTACATGTTTGAAGTACAAGATCTGATGTAGGATGTAGCTTATATTTTATTGTATTGAAGCTCCTCTACCAGCGAAGTGCATATGTTCTTATGGCCCTTCTAAATTAAGAATGGATGAAGGATGATAAATCTGCTTAGTTCCAGCCAATATTTCAGTAGACCCGATCAATGTTCTGATTCTTTCACTATTGCTATTAACAAGCCAACAAGCTGAATAAGGCTTCTATATTTTCATTATCCTCGTGCTTTGTCGCTACAAGCTTAGTATTATTGTTTCCCAGGCTATTCTTGGTGTCAATGTTTACATGGCATTTACTTTGGAATTTGGGTTTTCAGCTTCAGTAGTTGATGGTGAACGTCTGAAGAAGTATGTGTTCTACAAACTCCGCACTGAATTACCTGTGGGTCCATTCTGCATCTTGTACATGCACAGTACTGTACAGTCTGATGATAACAACCCTGGGATGTCAATCTTGAGGACAATTTATGAGGAGCTTCCACCTGAATACAAGGAAAGGCTTCAAGTTTTTTACTTCTTGCATCCTGGGCTTCGCTCCAGGCTTACCATCGCCACCCTTGGCAGGCTATTTTTAAGTGGAGGGTCAGTATTCTTTCATCTAGTTCTCAGGCATTACTGGTATATAAGCTGCCCAAGCTGTTTGTGCATTGTAAACAAAACAAGGATGCTACATACCTATAGAATCCTCTCTGTACTCTATTCATTACTCAATAATCATGCTTATATATACACATTATAAAGTCTGCAAGATAATATGCTTATAGAAGGTTAAAATAGAATGCAAATTACGTTCTTCTTAATAATAAAGTAAATTTTGAAAATGGAAATAAACAGGACAGAGCACAGTAGCCATTACTAAATATTCATTGCATGCATTATACTGAATACTCATTACATTCATTATCCAGAATGGGTAAAGTCTTGAAACAGACAAGCATGTCGTCAGCTGTTGTAGCAGTCCCTATTTTTATAAAACATTGTTCAAATGGACTACAATATTGCAATAAACTCTATGTACTTGTTGTTTTTTGCTCTCTTTCTTTATTGACTGTCAAGTCTTGAATATGTGGATATTGTTGGCAAGGTCTAGTTCTGCAATTTTCTTCTACTCATGCTATCTGAGCTGCCAAGAAATTATACTGAGCTCAATTATTTCGATCTCTTTACACTTTCAGGAATTACTATTGATCCATTGACCTTTTGTTCTTAAATGCTGGTGGCTTAACTTTTATTCAACTTTGAACATTAACAAACAGCTTCCTTACCTCTGTTAATTATTCTATTACAGGTTGTATTGGAAAATCAAGTACATTAGTCGACTGGAGTATCTCTGGGGGGACATAAAAAAGGGAGAGGTTGAAATTCCAGAGTTTGTTATTGAACATGATAAGGTTCTTGAGCACCGGCCACTGACTGATTATGGCATAGAACCAGATCCCCTACATCTTGCTGATGTACCTGCTGTGGGATACTCGCTTGGAAGATACGAAGATAAATGGACTCCAGAAGATCGTCGGTATTCAAGGAACTACATGTGAATTTTTCTGCTGTAGCCAAAGGCTTAAAAGTTGATTGTATAGTAACACGGTACTATGAGATTGTATGTCAGATTGCTGTGAAAACCTTGTCAAGGTCCTGTATTTCCAGCTTTGTGATCCAATTTAATACCTATTTTGTATGTCAGATTGCTGTGAAAACCTTGTCAAGGTCCTGTATGTCAGATTGCTGTGAAAACCTTGTCAAGGTCCTGTATTTCCAGCTTTGTGATCCAATTTAATACCTATTTTGTATGTCAGATTGCTGTGAAAACCTTGTCAAGGTCCTGTATTTCCAGCCTTGTGATCCAACTTAATACCTGTTTGAAGATTATTGAGCAGACAAGATTATTGAGCAGACTCTATATGCTGTGGTTAACCCGAAGTATAAAACTGTGGCCGATGTGCCTGCTTATGCACATATTTCAATAGTTAATGTCCTTGATGTAAATGCGTGGTTAATTCTATGGCTGCGAATCTAGACATATCAGCTGATGATTTTTACAGCTGATAAGCTAGCTGATGCTGTTTTGTTGTGAGAGAACGCATAAGTTCAAGCAAACAGGGTGAATATATATGTAGATGTGTAGAAAAAGTTATGAATTTAGAAAAGCTAAAACGTCTAATAATTTGGAATGAATGGAGTACTAAATAAAAAGTCACATTCTTGAATAAAACTTTTGCCCTTCTAGATTTATGCTTAAGGCTCGCTGTTTGATGACAATGGTGAAACTAAGCTTTGCACGGAAACATGTACTTACTTGATTCTGCAAAATACCATGATTACATCTCGCCGCTCTGAAGCCACCAATACATTATTAATCTAATATTCCAGACAATTTGCACCTTGCAGACCTACGAATGTATATCAACGAAATGCAGCCTTGTCGAAATCCGCCAAAATGAATATGGATCGAACTCTACGACAGTTCGCGGCACCGCTTTGCGGCAGCAACAACAGCACTAATCAGTGTTCCACGAAATGCGCCCTTCTCGAGCTCCTGAATCCCAGCTATGGTAGTCCCTGCTGGAGAAGTGACCTGATCTTTCAGTTGCCCTGGATGTTTACCTGTCTGGCTCACCATGGTTGCAGCACCAAGAACCTATATACATAAACAACATACATAATAGACCAAAACGTCTATGAGAACGAGCAGACGATAAACAGAAATCACTACAAAAAAAAGACAACGGTGGAGTAAACTGAGTACGTATAATGCATCAGAAACTCAATTTTACTGAACCAAAATACAGTAATGCATAAAGGAACTCAGTTTAATGAAGAATACAAACGTCTACCAGGAGATGGCGACTTAAAAGAATCACACAGCATATGTAAAGAGTGGAAAGCAGCATATCTTAATGGAATGAACACTCACTGTTTGAGATGCAAGACCAAGGGCAAGGTCCCGAGGAAGCCCAGCAGCAACTCCACCATCAGCCATGGCCTCTATTGCTAAGAAAATGTAGGCTGGACCACTACCGCTATATTAACATTAAAAAGAAAAAAATTAGCTTCACTCTTAAATGTTGACACCCTATTTCAGTATCACATATTCACATATATTATCAGCTACATACCTCAGGCCAGTTACAGCATCAAAATATTTCTCTTCAGCTGTCCAAACTTTTCCAATAGCACTGAATAGTTTCCTTACACGGTTTTCATCATCCTGAGTTGCCATCTCTCCCAAGCACATGACTGCGAGAAGCAAAAACATCAGACAGTGTTTCATCTTGTTACCTCCCCTGATAATTTAAATTTTTCAGTGCATCGAAATTTTCTACAATCATAAACGTTAAGCACACAAAACAGCCATTTCATGACAGAGATTGCCTAGCAAATTTTCATCACTCATAAAAAGCATACCACATTTCATGTATTATTCATAGGTTAAAAATGGCTCATGGGTTGTCAGTAAATTATTCTACCTGATGCAGCTTGTCCAACAGCTGAAGGGGTGTTGGGCATTACTCTAATAATACGTCGTTGACCAGACCAATCCTGAAATGAAAGGAGAAGGTTGTGGGGGCTCAGGAATCATATAGAATTCCAAATACAATGTGTTGACCTAGAGAAAACAATAATATAATAACGCTGACCGCTGAGATAGTAGAGCAGCTGAAATACTGACAGAGCTGAACTATTGTTTTCTGTAGTTTTAGTGGCAATTATCATATTGACATACTGAATGATAAAGTAAGAACTACCAATTAACTGAATCTATTAGGAAATTGTTTGAACACCACAAATAGTCATACAAATAATTCCATGTACTGTAAATTGTAGACATGTATGGCAATTTGTACTCAGAGAATCCAATCATGACCTTGTTACACCGAGCAGATAAAAAACAACTTTACAAAACAAACAGAACCCCTCTATGAATTTAAAATTGTGGTTAACAGAACCTTGCAAATATAAATTCAGAACAAAACTATCATGATAGTGTGATTCATCCAATACGCAACTCTTCTATCTGTTCAGATCGGATCAAGAGATTGGAAATGAGCATGAGATGCTTTACATACTGAACTACCCATTTACAACAAATGTCATCATATTCCTGCTAAACTCGAATGGAATAATAAATATTTGAAACCATGCATTCTCTATCGGACTCTTTTAGTTGTACCACATCCACATAAGTCATGTTGATAGAGATTGTAAAATTTTAAAAAGAAGGCTAACCTGCAGATCTTGCATCTTGATGCCGGCAGCAATGGACACCAAAAGCTTTTCTTCCGACAGGCGTGGTCTCAGCTCAAGTAGAACCTGCTTCACTGGATTCCATGTGTGCACGATATCAAAACGATGGTCAGAAGCGCAAAAAAAAACGAGAACAGATCGGACAAGGTAACAGATTGTTCATGGAGCACGAAATTAATAAGATTGGACAATTGACTCCCTTGGACCCTCGAAGCAAAATCTAAAAAAAAAAATAGAAGACGGCACTTACCGATCTGAGGCTTCACAGAGATGACGATCACATCGCTGTCGTCGACAACCTAGCACGCACGGGGGGGTTAAAATTCGCGTAAGAGCCGAGTATCAACAGTGATGTGCCAGGAAATACAGGCGCGCGGAATCAAGAGGAGGACCGGAGGCCGGAGATCAAAGGGGGGAAAAGGAAGCACGGGGGTACCTGGGCATTGGTTTGGAGCAAGCACGCGCCGAAGGACGCGAAGGCCTCGCCGCGCTCGGGGCGGCGGTGGGGCGCGGTGCGGATGGCGGAGGCCGGGAGGACGCCCGACGCCGCCACGCCGCGGGCGATGCTCTCGGCCAGGTTGCCCGCGCCGACGAAGCCCAGGCGGAACGCGTCCCCGTTCACGGCCGCCGCAGCCGCGGGTGGCACGGGCTGGACAGGCGGCGCCGCCATTGTTGCGATGGTTGTTGGGGTTTGGGGGATTGGTGGGGGGGGTTTTGGACGGGGCTTGGGACTTGGGAGGACTGAGGAGACGATGGTGGAGATCGCGAACTGACAAGTGCCACGCGCTGACGTGCGATTCAGCAGGGGCTTTATGATAAAACTTCACCGGATGACCGATGACGGATGCCGTCGCCGCGTGGGCGGCTGGCTGGCTGCCACTCGCCGCACCGGATTTGACGGATCTGTAGGAAATGGGTTCGCTGCAAAAATTTTTGGAACTAAACAAGGCCTAGATTACGGGTCACTCCAGATAACATGCGACATGTGTATGTGTAATGTGTTGTGCTTGTGCACATCAAAATCATCAGCATATCTAGGAGAAAACAAGACATGCCGTCGTGACGAGTCATAACCGCTTCACAGGCGAATATTTGTTGAACGAGTTTGCTGTGGAGATGATAATTTGTTTGTATATATACAGTACTTCATCATCATTTTATAACCACTGTCATCTCTTTTAATTGCAAGAGTACACAACTACACATGGCTACCTAAACAGCCTGCATCTTGTTCCTCTTTCGAGCAAAACTCGCTGGATCTCCCTACGTTCTTTAATTTTTGGCCACGCTTTGCTCAAATTTGAACTAACCAACGACAGATATTCGCATAGTTTGGCCTCAGAAAAGAATATACCATTCCAGGTAGAACACATCTCTAGGAGAACAGACATGACACGTTCACGAGTCACGCCTGTCATTAACGCCTCACACGCGAATGAAAACGGCTGAACTTTCTGTTTTGCTGTACAAATGACAACATATCCTCCATCTAGCTTTTGCCATTGTCACCAATTTACAACTTTACAGGAGCATATGGCTAACTACACATCCTACATACTCTTGCTTTTTTGAAGCAGAACTCGTTGGACCTACAAGGGGGAAAATAACCAACACTCACTCTGTTCTTTAACATTTGACGTTGACGTTGATTGGTTATATTTCGAACCGACCAAACGTTAAATGTTAAAGAACAGAGGGAGGAAGTGCAAAATATTCATACAATCTGCTATAAACAAGACAGCCGGAAGTTACAGTGATTCGCACGTCACGGCGCACAATCCGGTGCACCATTTCGTTCAGAATTCAGATCATTGCCCGGTCAAATGGCATCGCCCTGCGTAACTGCAAATGGCCAGTATCTCTGCAGCAACACCTCCACGCTTAAAAGTAGCTAGATTGTGTTTGCAGCAGCTCAAGGTGAGCCAGTATCTTGCCAATCATGGGTTTCAGGGCAGGGTCTCCTTTCTGGGCAAGGTCGATGAGCAAAGCCTGCGTGATTTCGCCGTACCGCTCTCTGTGGGCTTCGAGCCGGAACATCCGCTCCAGCATCCATATCGCCCTGTCCTGGGAACTCAGCTCTCCAGCTTCGGCGATCCTCAGCAGAGCATGGATGCCTGACGCCTTCTCTATCACCCTGCTCCCGTTTTCCCAGATCTCGTCCTGCATAAGAGTACCCAGTGCTTCCAGCACCGCTCCATCTGCTCCGCGTTCTTCGCCTTCTAGTATCTGGACCAGAGGATTGACGGCGCCAGCTTTTACTAAGCAGAAGGTGCTCTTGACGGTGCACTGGCAGCTGTGGACTATACAGTAGGATTCAGCTGATGAAGGACCACAAAGCCACCTTGGTGATTTGGACTTGCGCAGTGCCATTGTGCTCTGTGATAGTTGGGCCAAGGTTGTTGCTGCTTTAGACTTGGCGTCCACTGATCCTTCTGAAAGCAACTTAACAAGGCAAGGAACCACCCCATATCCAACTGCTGAACTCTGTAGTTTCCTGTCCCAGGTAACTGTGAACCGAATAAATACACCGGCAATGCCCTCAAGCAACCACATCCTTTGAGGTGTCACGGAAGTGGCGATGTTTGCTTCAAACAAGGTGATCAGAATAGGAAGCAAGTTTGACCGCATCAGAATCTCAGTTACCTTCTTATCTGTCACTGGGAGGTTGCTTAGGATACCAACAGCTGCAGCCTTCTCATCTCGAGAAGTAGGAGAAGAGATGATCTTTACCAAGATATCTAGATGGGTCTCCCTGAACTGTTCAGCCAATTCTTGAGAAGAATCTTTCGATAGATGGAACATTAAGTGCAACGCAGCAATTTTGATATCCACATTCTTTTCTGTTAGGAAAGGTAGAAGCAGTTGCACCCCTCCATTTTGCCTAATTTTACTCCTGGCTCTTTTAGCATTGGTGTGCCCGGAAATGCTGTTTAGGGCCCTCAGAAGATGAAGTTGAATTACCGGACTCGATAAATTAAGAAGCGAGAGTATCTGAGGTGCTACATCTTTATGAAGTAGAATACGCTCAGATTGTGCTATTGCCGCAAGTATAGCTGAGGCTGGCTCTCTGAGGGTCATGAGCACTGAGGTCACAGAGAAAAGGAGCTGGAGCAGCGGTCCTGTTATGCCAGAATTTATCAGGAGTTCTGCATTTTGTAGAGAGCTAGAGAGATTACGCAAGGCGCCTAAGGCTGAGTGCTTGGCTTCAAGGTTTCCATATTTAAACATGTCCACGAGGGGTTCAATAGCTCCATCCTCACCGAGGGAAGATTTCATATGTTCAGATAGGAACATTTTTGAAATAGCAGTGGCCATAAGGACCTTGTTCATGTCAGAACCTGCAAAGTA
>Ga0182004_10002019_pt1 | contig 15524 bp, 15 predicted proteins | sample Sormic07211540_1_FD_120479 | JGI IMG/M metagenome (GOLD analysis project Ga0182004, IMG submission 120479) | Endophyte microbial communities from Sorghum bicolor roots, Mead, Nebraska, USA - 072115-40_1 MetaG | ecosystem: Host-associated > Plants > Roots > Unclassified | place: USA: Nebraska...
CCCGTACCATCAGCCAGCCACTCCAACCCTTGGACTTGCTCCTATTTGGTACAATATATATATTGTCCATAATTACACACCATAGAGTTTATTGATTTATTAAATCTAAATGGGTCTAACCCAAAATAAATCCAACAGTTTCATCTCTCCCTGCACGCAGAAGCATCGATTAAACTCTAGAGATCTTCGGATCCACTGCTGCCGTACTGCACGCAGAAGCATGCATCAAACTCAAGAGAAAGCACCAAGCAGACAGTCAGATCAGATCAGATCCTGCTCGTTTCTCTACTTGGTGAGTAAAATTGTAGACAGTTTTTTCTCCTTTGGCAGCACTATTGCTTATTAGTGACACACTGACACTCACTGATGCTGGTTTCATCTCCCTATGCACAGAAAGCTTCACTCAAGAGATGTTCTGATCTCGATTCTCGGATTCTCGTATTCCTGCCGCTGGCTCAGAGTCAGATTCCCGTCGTGTGTGTGGCCTCCTGCTTGTTTCCTGGCGCTGGATGAGAATCGGATTCCCGCCGCTGTATCAGAAATGAAAGGCTTCGGGCGCCACTTCGTCCCAGGACGTGGTAGTTCAGTATGTTAGAGGAGCTGCCCCCACTGGTCACTGCTCAGCTGTCAGCTCCTCTTGACCATCTCACTACCAGGTCCACCACCACTAGAACGAACCACCGGTTCTTGTGTTCTCCTCCATCATCTCTGCCGCCGGCGACCTCTCTCCGCAGCTGTTCTTTTCTTGCTTTCACGCAGCACAATCAAGTCCTGCTGGTTTAGTTTCTCTTCTTGGTTGGTAAGGTAATTAAGCTGGCTGCTTGTACTGATACTTTCCACTGGCAACAGCTAGCAGCATCAGATTTGTTTTGCTTCGTACTCACTTGCTGATGGCGGTTTTGTCTCCCCAATGCAAACGCACTCAGCAGCAGCTAGCAGACGCTTCAGAGTCGCACATCTTCCGATGCGGTGCTACTCTGAAGATCTTTGGAGTTTTCATGCCAGTTAGTCATCAGGGATATCTTCCTCTAGTTGTGTTCTCACAATCAACAACTTGGGTGATCAAATCGAATCCTGCTCGTTCCTCTTCTTGGTGGGTAAGCTTGCTTCTAGATGCATGATTTATTCTGTTCCGGACTCCTGGCGACAGCAGCATCAGTTTTGCTAATGGTGGTTTCCTCCTCTCCCTGCAAGCAGCACAACTCAAACATATATCTTACGGTGGTACTGAAGATTTCAACAACTAACACAACGGTTTGCAAGAGGTGGGTTTGGAGAATATGTGTTTTTGCATTGTGTGGCTATGCTGATCTTCTTGTAACTGCAGTGGCCTCACCATTAACTAGAGTATCTAAACTGTAGCTTCAAAGTTCAGACTTCAGACCCTTTTTTTGGCTCGGCATTCTACTTGAACCGACTTTTTACCCGCAGTTCAAATTTTGTCCAGGTGGGGTTTCTGTCTTGTGATGTAAGTATTCTTTTCATCTTGCAGTCTTTTCATGACGGTACAGTTAGCAGTTGGGAACATATATTACTGCCGTGAGCCTGTGACGTTCCATTTTCTATTGAATTGGAAGCTCATATATTAACATTAAAAACGGACTCTAGGGGACTCGACTAGAAATCTCAAGGAGATGGTCTTGGGTGCTGGCCAGGTATGATGAATTGATGAGTTGAGCTGGTCCATACGTGCTCTAACAAATCCACTCTGGTAAGTAGTTAGTTTTCTCACGTACAATATCGTAGCCATATGTATTCGCGAGTCGCATTATAGTTCTTCGTTTTGCTGTACATCGGATAAAGTAATTTACATGTTGGAGCAGCTCATAACAGTATAATAATTAAAATACCATAACAATCTATGTTTGACCCAAGTATAATTTTTCCCACCTAAGGCTGGCTCCTTATATATAGGAATGGACAGCAGAGCTACTGAAAGTGAGATACTGGAGTTGGAGAACAAACTGCTGCATCCAACTGCAGGACCAATTTCTGTGCCCCTATACTACCTGAAATTGATGACACGTGATTTTTGCATTGAGCGAGAACTCGGCAGGGGTGGCTACGGAGTGGTTTACAAGGTATGACTGATTCTTTTCGCTCCAATCAATCTTCAAATGTTGGCAGCAATAATTAATGAACGGATAAAACATCAATTCTATGAAGGGCATTCTCCGGTGCGGTTCAGTTATTGCTGTCAAAAAGTTTAATGAGATAATTCTGGCGGGTGATCACCCATCCTTCGAGAACGAGGCTTCTTTTCTGATGGATCTCAAACACCAAAATATAATACAGCTTCTAGGGTACTGTGCTGAATCAAAGGGGGTGATGATAAAGCAACCGACCGGGAAAGTCATTGTTGCTGAAGCGCAAACAAGAATGCTCTGCTTCGAGTATATGTGTAATGGAGGCCTTGATAAGCATCTTTCAGGTACGTTTCAGAAACACGTACGGGACATAATTTATCAGCTTCCTTTGTTTTCATTTTCTCTAGTTTACATTTCACAATCAGCAGAACAATGAAATATGTTGCCTCCATCTAAAAAAGGTTATTCCAGTTTTTTTTCTCGAACAGCGCAGGAGAACTGCACATCATTTCATTAAGGTAAAAAAACTATTAAATGGTCAAAGAGACCCAACACACACACCCCACACCTTGGATACTAAGTTACAGACTCGCCACACAAATAACAGAAACGACCAAAAGCCTCCGTGCGTTAAGCTCTAGCAGGCAGCGACCTAAATACAAGTTCCTACCGAGCACCAGAGCCCTCCCTCAGAGTTAATTGCCCTAAGGACTTCCTGAACGCTTGGTCTCTTATTATCAAAGACGCAAGAGCTGCGATAATCCAAATCTCCTGTGCCATCAAAATTATTAAGGAGTTGAGGCCTTTACGCACTTCCTTGGGGACAGCTGCAGTTAACCTTTTTCACCACCCGAGAAACGGGTCACAGTAGGCTGTGTTGTTAACTGCAGCAGTCCTAACTGTTGTAGAACCAGGGACCAGACTTGTCGAGCAAAAACACAGCCCCACTAGCAAATGATTTATTGTTTCATCTTCTTGATCACATAAGGGACAAGACTCAGGAAGGGCAAGATTCCTCTTCGCTAGTCGATCGGCTGTCCAAACCCGATTGTGGAACACCAGCCAGATGAAAAACTTACGCTGCGGGGGAGCCTAGGTTTTCCAAATCCTTCTCCAAGAACCAAACTTGATGGATCCCTGAAAGAAGGCTGCATATGCAGATTTACTGTTGTAAGAACCATCATATGATAATTTCCATCTAAAATGGTCTGGAATCTCTGGTTGCAAAATAATTTCCTCCACAATATCCCAAATGTGGAGGTAATCCAGGAGGACCTCTACTGTATGAGCTCCCTTAATATCTTGTACCCAACTTCTATTATGTAGTGCTTGAGCCACATTCCTTCTTTTGGCTATTCATTTTTGAATTGTTTTGAATAGGTTATTAGGCGCTATTTCAGCCATGGTATGCACCTCCAAGCATCTATCTATCCAGACCAAGATTTCCTCTCCATTTCCAACTATGGCATCAACTACAACATTGAAGACGGCTCGGGCTTTATAAGGAATAGTGATAGGAAGTGTTGAATATAATGTGGGCCTTAAGCCCATATTCTATTTGATGATTAATTCAAGGGCCCATAATAAATGCTATAATGCAAACAGTTTAATACCGGATTGATTGTTGACCATGTGTTAACTCAACTTAAATAGGCGGCCGTTGATAGCTCCTATAGAGAAGTTGAGGAAGAGAGAGAGGGTGCCACGCACGCGCGCCGCCGAGCCGTGCCGAGGCGAGCGAGCATGTGTGCGTGTCGAGATGAGACGAGACGCGCACACCAGACGTTTCCTCTTTGGCCTATATATTCCTTACCCGTGTCATTTTTTCCTTCTGCGAGACACAACACATCAGTCCTCCTCTCATCTCTTCCTGTCGAGTTGCTCTCTGGTTTATCCCCATCCCAAACCTCTGCGCGCAAAGAGATCGGGAGAGCAGGCCCCCGACGCCTTGCATCGAGACACCTGCTCGGGTGTGCGGGCAATTAGGTTTTTGGGGAGCATCTTCCGCGACTGCTCGCTACCTGGAATCGGCGAGATCGGCTACTTCCTGCTACCTCGGATCGGTTTCTTCCTGGTGGCGTCAAGAGATCGGCTAGTTCGTCTTCTTCCTGGTGGACTGTGGTCGGCTACATCTTCTTGCATCGACTGTGGTCTGCTACTTTAAGCAACGCACTATGTCGACTAGTGCGAATGGAGCCGCCGGTGCCTTCGGCACTGGTCCCTCTGGGTACAATCCTAAACGATTGTATTTTATTTTCAGTATGTCTACAGTAGTATTTGCAATGTTTATCTCTAATCTGAGTAGCGATAAAATTGCACACGTGCACATATATGCCACCACTTTATTATGTGTAATTTTCTGGATTAAATCAAACATTAAAATGTCTAAATTTCTAACAGGAAGGCTAGCCCAAGGCCTATGAGCCACTATCTTTTGCGACTAGAGCCACCGAATCCTAAGTGCCCTACCAAGAAGTTCAAGATTATGAATCCCAAGGCCTCCATATTCCAGTGGTCTCTATACTTTTTCCCAGGCTATCACACAATTGCCACCATTGGCCTATTGGAGACCTTTTCAAAGGAATCCTTGGCACTTTTTATCAATAGCCTTAAGCACCCATTTCGGAAGGTCCAAGGCTATTAAAAGATATATTGGGACAGCAGTAAGCACGACCTTCACCATGACCAACCACCCAACCCTATTCATTAGAGAAGCCTTCCATCCATGGAGATACTCTGCCACCTTGTCTACTAAAGGTAGCAAAACCTCTTGTACAAGGGAAAGCCTTTATGGGACATGAGAGGATGTTTGCTGTGAGTGTCAACTCCTCCTCAGCACACTGAATAGGGAAGACTGAACTCTTGGAGATGTCTAACAGTGATCAGATCCAAATTGTATTGTCTAAAAAATATAACCGTGTCATCAGCATAAAAGGAGACCTGGTGTCGTGCTTGCTGAATGGCAAGAGGCTGCAACATACCCATCGAAGTGGCAAAATTGACCAAGAAATTCAGGACATCCATTACTAGAACAAACAACATCGATGATAGGGGGTCTCCCAGTCTGAGACTGCGGTGATGAAAAATAGTGTCCCTAGGCTCTCCATTGACCAAAACTTGTCTCGAAGAGGTGAAAAGGATCAGGCAAATGAGGTCCTGCAACCACTGGCCGAATCCCGCCTTGCACATGACTTCCAGGAGAAACGACCAAGAAACAAAATCAAACACTTTGGAAATGTCCAACTTAAGAAGGATATGTGCCTCTTTCTTCTTATGTAGAGATTTGACCATCTGTTGAACCACCATAAAATAGTCGTGGATCTTCCTTCCCTGCACAAAAGCGCATTGGTTTACAGAGATCAAGGAAGGTAAATGAGGGGCCAACCAATTAGCCAAGAGCTTAGTCACGAATTTGGCAAAAGCTATGGATCAGGCTTATAGGCCGAAAATCCTTTACTTCCACCGCATCCACTTTCTTAGGTAGCTGGGTACCATGCATGTTCAGGAGTTAGAATTTGAAAACATGGCCTTTCTGAATGGCATCTAACGACATCAGCACATCACAATTAATAATGCTCCAGTAGGATTTGTAAAACCTCCCTGTGAATCCATCCGGCCAGGATCCTTGTCCAAGTTCATTTCCTTTATAGTAGCCCACACTTCCTCCTCAGAGAATGGGACATCCAGTTCAGATAGATCATGGTGTTGAATAGCCAATTCATCTAAATCAAGAGTATAATCCCTTTCTTTAGCCTTGCCAAGAATGTTCTCATAGAAATTATCCACTGCCTTCTGCTTCTCCTCTTGCGAGACGACCACCTGATTACCAACTTGCAGTTTGGGGATGAAACTCTTCTTTTTTCTATATCTAGCTTGTTGGTGGAAAAGGCCAGTATTGGCATCACCTTCCTGAAGATATAGTATCCTAGACCGTAGCAGTGCAATGGTTCGCTCTAGAGAAGCCAAACCGAGACAGTGAACTTTAAGCTTCTTTCTCAGCCATTCCTCATGTTCAGAGAGTGCCCTCGAATCTCTTTCTATTTCCAAATGGTGAAGAATCTCCTTGGTTAATTCTAGCTAAGATTTAATATTCCCTACTTTCTGCTGTCCCCATTTTCCTAACCCTTACTGAGATGCTGCAGTTTAGTAAAGAGGCGCTCTACAGCATAATTAGATTGTATCTGAGCCTCCCAATTCAGACTGACAGCATCAAGAAATCTAGGCATTTTGGTCCAGAAACATTCAAAATGGAATCGACACTTGCCGCTAGTGCTCACTTTCAAACCAAGGAGTGGGCAGTGATCTGAGACCCCAGCTGCATTGCTTTGCTGGACAGCAAACGGAAAAATATTTTCCCAATCACCACAGCAAAAAGCCTGATCCAGTCTCACCAGAGTACGCGATCTCCTCTCATTGGACCCACTGTATTTATGACCCAAGAGTGGAATTTCCTTGAGATCATTGTCATCCAGAAAACACCTGAATCTCTCCATCATTGCCCTAACCAAATTTGCATTGTTCTTGTCAGCTGCCTGATAAATCAAATTAAAATCTCCACCTAGGAGCCAAGGTCCATTACACAGGGCCCTGATATCCCTCAGCTCTTGCAGAAACAGCGCCTTCTCATCATCTCTTTGTGGCCCATAGACGCCAGTAAACCACCAATTGCGACCCTGTTGTTCTGAAAACAAATCAAAAGCTGAATAAGTGTCTACACTTGATGCAACTGCCTAGCAAGAACAGCCCTTCCAAGCAATCAGAACACCTCCTCTAGTCTGATTGGCCAGGAGCACGATTCGAACCCACACTTTTCTTTCTTTTTTCTTTATTTGCTTGTACATAAACTCTTTTGCTCTCCTACTTAATTGAAAGGCAGAGCTCCTGCCATTGCGTTCAAAAAAAAAAAGACCGAAAAGAACAGATGCTGAGATATATTCATGGCCTTAGTTTCTTGCAAACAACATTCCAAACTAGAATAGAAGAAGGATTCATTTGACCTGAGATATAGATCGACCCCAACAAAGAGCCAAACCATAACATTGTAAGGACATCTGCAACTTGCACCTACTCACCATCTCCTACTTCTTAGCCAAAAATAGCCGCTAAAGCACAAACATGGAAATCAGAGAGCATCTGGCGTGAAGAGCTTACTATAATTAACATGGAAACCAGAACCAAGTAGCTGGCAGCCGACAGAGAGGCAGGTCCCACGCCAGATGCTGGCACTGGCAGGGGAGGATTAGGTGCTAGTAGATAGGACTCTGGGATGATAGGCACAGGGGAGCATTGAGGCGAGTGTGGTGAGGCCGGAACTGACGCTCCATCCATTGCCTTGCCAACAGCGGAGCTTATGGAAAAGCACGACACTGTTGCCTGGCCGGGGGAGCCCCAAACCATAGGCTCACCCAGTCCAGTGGAAATATCACTCCCAAGTCGAGGGCCCAAATTCAGCCCAGGAGGTGCCGCATCTGCCGAGCTAGAGATGAGGATGCCCTCAAAAGTATTAGGCCCAGAGTCCACTTCAAACCGCATTAATGTACAGGAAGCCATCGAGGGGACCGAAAACTCAGCAATACGTGCGACATCAGCAACGTCGGGACCGATGGCTGGAACCTGGAAGCTTCACCACCCGCCAGACCTGAGCTGGATGGTGGAGAGGGGGAGGGAACATGTCATTGCTGTCTTGTGAAATCAACGTCATCATCCCCTCCATCAGAGGGAGAAGGGCTTGGCACCTAGAATACCAAGGTCGATAGGGGTTAGCCAAAACCCTTTTAACTGGAGGATCTTCAACAACGGCCGTCGGTGGCTCGACCATCCAGAGTTCCTTTAGGCCTTGTTTGGATGTTGTCGGATTCGCATCAATCCACATGTGTTGGAGTGGATTGAGGTGGAATTTAGTTCAAGTTCTATTTCAATCCACACCAACACATGTGGATTGATGCGAATCCGACTACATCCAAACAAGGCCTTAAGGAGGGGAGCACAAACAGGTCTGTACTCCAAGCCAAGCACCGAAAGCAAGATAGGTCCACAAGCCCAAGGGTATCAGGATGCACGTATTCAACCCAAGCATGAGGACTCAAGAAACGATCCACAGGAGAGGTTTCCCAAACATGGTTCAGTATGTGGTATGCCACAAAGCTCAATATCGATCAAGAACGGCAGAACGCGGCCTGAAGTTGAGCTCAACCAAGGCTCACTGGCTGCCGCAGCCCAACCAGATGCTCAACCAAGGCCAAGCTAGGAAGGACTGGCAGGTAACATGAGGAAGAAGCCTGCGAAGCACTAAGGAGCTGGCAGCAACATCAATTCTGGCCGCGATCACCACTGCCACCTCCTCCACCGCGGCCAGTGGTTCATCATTGATCACAGACACCGTTACCGCTCTTGCAAGATCCTCTTCAGCCCTAGCCACCGGATTGCTCCAATAAATGATGCATGGGGGATGCTTCGTCAAAGCTTCACAAGAAGTTTCCGATGAGGCAACGCCTGGCAACGAACCAGCAGTTGAGTGAAAACATCTTAAATTTGAACAAGAATATACAAAAATATATATATATAGCCTTAGTATTTATAATAAGTACTAAATAAGTGTGATAAGATCCATCATAAAATATATCTTGATAGTATTCCTATTTGGTGTTATCAATATGAGTCTTCTTTATAAATTTGGTCAGACAGAAATTGACTATCTATACATAACAAATTTGGTTAGAAGCTAGATATTACTATTACGTACTGCACTCAACCACACAAAATGTGTTTCATTGCTCTTATTATTAAGCATGGTATGACAAGATTAATTATGTCTAGAAAAAATTCCCACAGATGAATCTTCAGGTCTTGAGTGGAACACAAGATACAAGATAATTAGGGGAATATGCAGTGGTTTGAAATACCTTCATGGGCGCAATATTATTCATCTGGACCTTAAACCTCAAAATATATTAATGGATACTACTATGGTTCCAAAATTTGCGGACTTCGGTTTGTCAAGGTTTTTGAGTGAACAGAAATCCAAAACTGTCTCTTCAAATTGCCGCGGAACCACGTAAGCTACACCCCACAACAAATATCATTTGTTTTCTTAGTATGGTCTCGATTATACTTGCCGCATCTCAAACTCTTGATGTCTACTGCAGGGGATACATGGCACCAGAATACATAGACAGGGGCATAATCTCAAAGAAAGCAGATATATTCAGTTTGGGTGTCATAATCATAGAGATACTCAAAGGCTGCAGGGACGACTATCCAGACCATCGCCAAAGCACCGAAGCAGATTTCCAGCACTTCACAGAGAAAGTAAGATGGACTAACAGAGCTCCTTCATATGTACCATCACTCTAGCCCACTTATTATTTATGCAATTGTGTAGGTGCTAAGTAATTGGAGGAACAGATTCGAAAGGTCATCAAAGTATACATCACCGGAACTACATACCCAACTAGTAAAACAGTGCATCCACATAGCCTTGGAGTGTGTGCACCCTGATAAGGAGAAAAGGCCAGATGTATCAAATATAATTGAAGATCTTAATGTAGCAGAAGAAAGTTGTTGTGTTCAAAATGGCAAAGATTTATTGGTAGAACACCAGGTATGATATCTTATAGGAAAAAGGCTACATAACACCCCCCCCCCAAAAAAAACTATCTAGAGTAGAATACTTCATCCTCCAAACTATAAAATCAGATATTCTACCCTCTGAACTTTCAAAACCGATCAAATAACCTCCTAGAGTGGTTTTAGAGGGTGGTTTTGTCTTTTTATTTTTTATTTATTTCCGTTGAATCTTTGAAAAATCATAATAAATAACAAAAAACATAAAATAAAAATTCAAATTTGTTAGACTCTTGATGAGTAGATCTACACAGTGAATATATAATATGGTATACTTTAGTATAAAGTTTTTGTTGTAGCTTTAAATCTATGTTTTTCTACGATTAATTCAAATAATTCATATATGTAGTTCTTATGGTCCAGTTGTGGTAAAATTTCTATGGTGGGCTCATTATTATATGCTTCAACTATAGTAACAATTTATACTCATTTGCTCACATATAACTTAGTTATAGATAAAGCATAGATTTAACAAGAATAAAGCTAAATAAATCTATAACTAAGTTATACGTGATCCGATGGGTATGAAAGTTTTATCATAGTTTAAGCATACAATAATGAGCCCACCATAAAAGTTTTTTCCACGATTGAACCATAGGAACTACATATATGAATTATTCTTATTAATTATAGAAAAATATAGATTTAAAGCTACAACAAAAAACTTTGTACTAAAGTATACCATATTATATATTCATTGTGTAGATATACTCATCACAAGTCTAACAAAATTGAATTTTTCATTTTATGATTTTTTTGTGATTTATTATGATTTTTCAAAAATTCAGCAGAAATAAATAAAAAGGAAAAAACAAAACCACCCTCTAAAACCATTCTAGGGGGTTATTTGACCGATTTTGAAAGTTTAGGGAGTAGAATATCCGGTTTTATAGTTTTGGGCATGAAGTATTCCACCCTAGATAGTTTTGGGGGGAGGTTACGTAGACTTTTTCCTATCTTATATCCCCCATTAAGCAGCCCTTTCTGAACTTTATTACATTATTTGAGTATGGAAAGTATCTTAAACTTTAGAATATGTTAATTTTTGGGGGTGCAGTCATGACATGTGATTTAATTCTTATTTTCTTAAAACCAACTTGATATGTTTCTTTAGTGAAAACTAATGGATAATGTGTGGGAAATATCCATAAATAGTATTTCCTTTTCATTATTTTTTAGTGGGATGCAAACCGGCAGCTCAAATATTCTTACCAATCAACATTAACTGTTACATTTTTAAGGAAAAAATAAGCTTTAATACCTTGACGTTCGCTTTTTTTGATGAAGAGAAAAACAATCTTATTTCATTCTTATCATGTCCCACTTTAGACTCCTAGAATGAACTTTAAATCTAACAAGCATGATAATGGCAAACTATTGTCCAAAGGGCTCATTGGATTACTTTTTTTTTGAACTTGGGTAGATTTTCATTGAACTGGCGTCGACAAATCATCAACAACAATTACACTGACACTCTCCGGGACATTGCACTCAAAGTGCTCCATCCCTTCGATGCTACACACACCAAGCGCAGCCAGGGCATGAGCTGCCTTGTTACAATCTCTAGGGACATGAATACAATCACAGCTAATAAAATTAAAGGACGTAATCGACTTTAGCTCCTCAATCAGAACACCTGACACCGAAAGATCTTCATGGTCTGATACCCATGTTTGTTGGACCATCAAAACGTTAGTTTCCAGGATCAAATGACGGCCCATCGGGTTACTAGATTAGTACAAGCCTCACCTTATTATTCTTGGATTCCTTTGGGTAATTAAGTATACTAGTGTTACCTTATAGGTCTTGCATTGAGTATCATATAACGTTAGAATCTCATACCTCTAGTTATGCGTAGTAGTCACTACTACAATAAACTTAACCGAGGCGGGCAAAATTGATTTTGCGAGGCGGGCACACAAAACGCCTCCAATTGAGGGCCACGGCAAATGGAGGATTAAAGGAGACAGTTTCTTTGCCTGCCTTTGTTAATGGATTAAAATACATAAAAAAAATAAAAAATCCCACACGGGCCTGGATCTAGGACGCACATATCTAGACCTCGTGCTGCCACTATCGGTCCATCACCCCAGCTCCAGCTGCCTCTCCAGCGCCATCGGGGAAGAGGAAGGAGCCTAGACCACGCGTAGCCAGTAGATCAGGCCACCAGACGCCTGATCCAACCGCTTGCCGCTAGATCCAGCGACCCACCGCCACATGCACCCTCTTTGGCCACCATGGTGGAGAAGAAGAGGAGTGCGCACCAGATCTGGCCTCCCCGGTCACGCCGCCATCAGATCTGGCCGCACGCCATGGTGGTGGTGGAGACATGTCGTGGGAGGGAGCTCGCCCCCGCGCGTCCTCGGGAGGAGAGGGAGGAGAGGAAGGGAGGGGCGGCGCTAGGGCTTGGTCCTCACGAGGAGAGGGAGAGGGAGGTCTCAGAGGGAGAGGAAGGGAGGGGCGACGTTGGGGTTCGGTGTGTCGAAGGAGAGGGAAGGGGAACGGTGCTGCTCGGTGTCTCATAAAGATAGAAGTGTGAACCCTAATTCTCTTATATTTATATTGGAAGATGTGTATTGCACTCGTTTGGCCCTGTTGGGCTTTGACCTTTTTAGAGGCGTGCATTATAGTATGCCTGCCTCCAAAAATTGTTTTCTGGAGGCGGACATCTTTAGCCAACCGCCTCCGAAAATAGATGATTTTTGGATGCGATTAACTTAATATGCCCGCCTCGGTTAATTGATTTTGCAAGGCGGTTATTTGTAACCGCCTCTGTTAATAAAAAAGACCGCCTCGGTTAATCCTAGGCATTAACCGAGGCGGTTTGAATTGTTGCCCGCCTCCGAGGCCTATTCCAAAATGCCTCGCAAAAGATTTTTTGTAGTAGTGAGCCCTCAGATTGTTGAGAGAATCTTGTGAGTATGAGACAAGCATGAACAATATGTAGAATGATGTAGACGAATCAAGTAGAAAATCCTAAATGTTGATGTTGAAGCAAACATGATAAGAGATTAGGATTTTGGCGAAGTCGGCCTCAAATTCGATAATCACAACTCCAAGAGCACAAGAGATTGTTGCTCTCCCACAACTCTATTTGACACTCTAGACACACTAATTCTTGCCCCACACAAAAATCTAATACAATAGAACTATCTATCCTAATTCTCTTAAGCGCTCCTAATTGCTCCTTATAGGCTTTAGTTTATGTCTATGGCCTCCACCCCTTGTTTATATATAGTCCCTTCCAAAGCTCTCATACATGCAAGAGAAGACACTCAAGTCATAGCAGAATTAGAAGTCCCAATACCACACCTCTCTTGAGTTCTAATGGAAATAGAGTCGTCATACAACAAGTAATATGAAGATGATTTGATTGAGAACCCATACAATCGGTTGTCTTTTAAGTTGCTTTGTAAAACAACAGCATCTTTCTCTCATGTTCATCTATCTTTTATATTATTTAAAATCCTATGCAGCACAACTTAAGACAAGGTATGAGATTACTAACATGTATCAATTCACTTTCCTTTAAAAGTAAAATCACATAAAGTACCTCCTAGAAACAAGCTTAATACCCCCTCTATTCACAAATTTACGTAATTTTAGTATTTAATGTTTTCACAAATATAAGCACTTATGCTAAAACCCACCACTCTCTTTGTTGGGGATTCACCCACTTCCCCCTAGATGCTTCAAATGCTAAGGTTCCCAGGGTTGGGCGCAGAGGTCAAACCTTCGCGCCTTGCCGGGGACCTTTGACATCGGACATGTCTTCTTCCAATTCTTGAGCGGTAGCAATGTCCAACATGCACTCCTCAAAACAATGGAACCAACCTCCGGACCTAACGCTCAACAAATCATGAAAAGGGCCAGCAAAATTGGCTTGGACAGGACGAGGCGAAGGATGAGTAGCCACTGCAGACTACAATAGAAAGTGTCTAGAGGGCAAGTGAGAGCGAAGGCAGAAGAAAGGCTAGGCGCAAATGGCTGTGTGAAAACCTCACGACCCCCCCCCCTTATATAGGGAAGCCTTTGGCGATTCAGTGTTCGAGACCCAACGGCAACCTGCAACCATCGTCGTTCACGATTCTCGGGGAGAAACCATCGTGTCAACAACAGTTTTAGTCAAAGAACATAAATAACCAACAATGGTCATATCCTACGCACTAGGGGAAACCACAACCTCCGCCCCCCCACCAGTGTAGGGGGAGGTCTAGGTTTTGAGCCCACGGCCCATAGGAATGGCCCCACACTCAAAAGGGGGGAAACTGTTGGGGATTCGCCCACTTCCTCCTAGATGCTTCGAATGCTAAGGTTCCTAGGCTTGGGCACAGAGGTCGAACCTTCGCGGTCCAGGGGGCATAGGAAAGACAACTCTTGCACAACATATATATCACAGTCCAGAAGTGCAAGACCGTTTCGATGTCAAAGTTTGGACATGAGTATCACTCAACTTTAATGTGAATAAGCTGATAGGAGAAATTCAAGGATATATCCCTAAAATTGATGATGAAAGTAGTAATGGTACTGCTGGTGAGTTAATTCGGCAAAGGTTGAAAAATAAGAGGCTATTGCTTGTATTAGATGATATATGGGACTGCAGTGATGAGGATGAATGGAAACAGCAACTGGTGCCATTCCAAAAATCACAAGTACAAGGTAATATAATTATAGTCACCACAAGGTTTCCAGGACAAGCACAAATAGTGGTTCGAAAAAACGATCAGCCAATATATTTGCAAGGTTTAGAAAATAAAGAATTTGAGGAATTATTCCTAGAAGTTATCTTTGGTGATGATGATCAATCTAGAAAGGACCACACATCCTTGCTAGAAACTGGGTTCAAGATAGCTGGTAGACTAAAGGGTTCCCCTCTTGCAGCAAAAACTGTTGGTAGATTGTTGAAAACCGAACTTGATTTGGCTCATTGGACTAGAATCTTAGAAAGTAAGGAATGGGAGCATAGTAGCGGCAAGAATGACATTATGTCTGCACTGAAGTTGAGCTTTGATCACCTGCCTTCTCAGCTTCAGCAGTGCTTCTCGTTCTGTGCTTTGTTTCCTCAAGATTACAGATTCAAAAGAGAAGAACTAGTTAACTTCTGGATAGGACAAGAAGTCTTGCATTCATTACATGGTCAAAATAAAAGAGTTGAAGACATCGGGCGAAGTCATTTGACTGAGTTGCTTAATTATGGATTTTTGGAAAACAAAGTGGACGAAGATGGACAAACTTTTTATATTGTTCATGATCTCTTACATGAATTGGCACGGAAAGTTTCATCACTTGAATGCCTTAATATAGATAGTTCTCAATCTCAAGTGAGCACATTAGAAGTCCTACCATCAATTCGCCATTTGTCTATCAACATAGATGATACTAGTGCCAAGGATAGATTGACTCTAAAAAATAGTGTTGAGGATATCAATACATTGGGTACAAGATTAAAAGTTGAAAAACTGCAGACTTTGATGATATTTAGGGGACTCCATGGTTGCTTTGTGAAAGCTTTTTGTGATTTATTTAGGGAAGCAAAGGCCCTTCGTGTGATTTTTCTATCTGACACATCATATAATGTGGAAGATTTGCTACACAACTTTTACCATCTTGTCCATCTTCGCTACCTTTGGATTGGAGGTTCTTCTCTACGTCAAGCAAGATTTCCTAACAAACTTTCCAGATTCTATCACATGATGGTTCTAGATGCACATCATTATGCTTACATCGATGTTTTACCAAGAGATATGAGCAACCTTGGAAAATTGCGTCATTTTCATGTTCAAGATGATTCAACACACTCTAGTATTGTTGAGG